>Ga0307982_1001310_pt1 | contig 20294 bp, 22 predicted proteins | sample OrgLakmetagen989_FD_201847 | JGI IMG/M metagenome (GOLD analysis project Ga0307982, IMG submission 201847) | Saline water microbial communities from Organic Lake, Antarctica - #989 | ecosystem: Environmental > Aquatic > Non-marine Saline and Alkaline > Saline | place: Antarctica: Organic Lake... | reverse complement strand
TGGTTAGGTGGCTCGAGTGGTGCTGTTCTTGGCCGAAGAGAAAAGTCAGTGGCTCAGCGGTAGTGTGGTTGATTGCAATGGCGCGAGCTATTTCCATTAGTTCGAAGAAAAGGCGAGATGCTTTCGTGGTTCAAAATTACACCTAAGAAGCAGAGAAAAGTGGCCGGAGTTAGTTGGGCTTAGATTGCCCGTTGTAAGAGAAATGATAGCGGCCTGATTACTGAATACTGAAAGCGGCTCAGCTGGCCTTCATCTTTTAGATAGTTAAGGATCGCAAGTCATAAGTAAAGTGTGATATGTGCTTATGTGTCATATATTCGTGGTACTTCTTGTAGTAAATACCTAAGAAAACAACAGGTGCATGTATTTGGGGCCTTACTCTTATTAAAATTTCTGGCTATCGGTGGGATATTAGGAATATGTGTATTTACTGACCCGCTAACCGCTAAGCCGTCGATAAAAATAAAATGAAATAGGAACTAGAAGGCCCGGAAAAGGCCCCGAAATCGAAAAGGCAAAGCGCATCATGTGGAACACGAGATCAAGACCACGCCTCCTATCTATCTCCCGAGGCCCAATGACCCATTCCTTGTTTAAAAGGGTTTATTCAAAGAAAGAAAGCGAGGTGCTTTCTCTGATTCTCTAGAAATCGCCGTAGCCTCTGTTGCCCTTTCCTTTGCCGCTTCCTTTGCCGAACCCCCCTTTGCCCTTTCCACCTTTGCTGCCTTTGCCTCCCTTGCCTCCTTTTCCGCCCCCTTTTCCAAAGAAGTCGCCACCTTTTCCCTTACCGCCCTTTCCAAAGCCGAACCCTTTCCCTTTACCGCCACCTTTACCGCCGCCTTTGCCGCCTTTGCCGCGATAGTCGTCGAATTCGTAATCGTCGTCTTCGTCGCCGAATCCGTCGTAATCGTCAAAATCATCATCGTCCTCAAAGCCCCAGTCATCCATTGAGACTCGGCCGCCTTTTCCACCAATGGTTCCTCCCTTGCCACCTCTGCTGCTAGCGCCTTTGCCACCGCGCATCGCATTCTCAATCTCATTGTCGAACTCATCGTCATCGTCATCGTCGTCGCTATCCTCGCTGTCAAAATCTAAGTCTTCCTCGTCCTCTACCAGCACACTCGTCGCGGAGGGCACTAAATCTTCCAATAGTTCAATCATTTCACTGCACGCAGCAGCGGCCTCGGCGGCGACCTCATCTTCTCGCGTGCCATCGAAATCCTGGGCCTCGAGCACCCCTTCGAACTGTGGCACTGCAGCAAAGAAGCGAAAGAAACTAGCAACCGGTTGAATCTTGAGCGCTTCGCCGTGACTTTCTTCGTCTGCCTCCTTCGTAGGGTCGAAATCCTTCCGCCATTGCACATTACAGCCCGTTGTGCTCATGAGCACACTCCCTTTACGGTGAAACGCTATACTAAGGACTTCGCCACCTGGAGCGAAGAAGGTATCGGCCTGAAACGTAAAGGTTGCAGTCAACGTGTTGAGCTCTTCGCTAGGCTCTGCACTCGGGTCAGCTACGCAAGCAAGGTGTATGTCCAGCAAGGTCTCGAGCACGCTTTCGTCCATCTCGTTGAGAAAGGAATCAAGCCCTCGGTCTCGGAATTCTCTCACCAGCACCGTCGGCCAGTAGCTGTCCCCACAAAAGCATAAAACAAAACAGCATTAAAAAGTGTGAAAAATGCTAAATCGAGAATAGGTCAGACGAATTCTCTTTCAATATTTAGTTCCTCGCCTCCCTAATGAGTGGACGTATCTTCCTGCTATCAGCGAGTGGCAAAGAGTTTGATATCTAGGTAAACCTACGCATCAAGCGGAGGCAGTGACTCAGGTAGCTCGCCATCTCCGAACTCTAATTCAAGCTCCTCTTCGGTTAAGGGTGCGCCAGCTAGCACTTCTGATCGACGCTTCCAGAGCGCTTGCGACTCGCTGATAACTTGGCGGTGTGCTGCACTCATTCTCTTTTCTAGAAGCTCTGAGCCCTTCATTTGAAGATCCATGAGCACTTTGAAGCGAGCACCATCTTCACTTGGATCACGCACAGGTGTTCCAAAACCTCGAACCAATATTTGTAACACTGAGCTACGCCGAGACGCCACACCGTGAAGCGCGGTGGGTGGCTTCAGTAACCGCAACATTTTTGCAGTTTTGATGTTTTGATTCTTGCTTGCTTGATCTTGTTGACTGACCTGTCAGTCTTCACTCCCCCCTGTTTCTTTCTCTTTTTCTCTTTTTACTTTCCTTGCTTTTTATCTCCATCTCACTTTTCAACTTTTCGCAATGAAGCTAAAATAATGAGCGTCTCCTGAGAAGCATGCACTTGATTATCAGGCTACCATAGCTCAACTTTTAAAGCTCATCGAGGGTCGAAGAAAATGATAGCCGACTCTTCAACGGCTGCATTGACTGCAGCACATCTTCTAATTTCAGTGAAAAATTTCAAAGTTGATTCGACACAAATGATCCTCTGGCCTTATTTGACGGTGCAAATAGGATTCTAGGAAATATGAGAAGGAGCACGGTCCCTTTGAACCGTGCATGTATTCAATTTTTAAGTTGAGCTCACATATTTGTGCTACTTGCTTTCTACTGCATTCAGCTCGAGGAGGTTGCCCGAGCTTCGATCGTCAGCGTAGCCTGGCAGTCTGTTTTTGGAGACAAGAATGTACGAACCTTGACCTTACGCTGGAATGGTATGAGCTGTCCTGTGGCCCGACCTTTAATATGGGCTTCAGCACTGAGAGTTAGGGATATTCAGTCAGCTTTGTTAGCGCAGCACTGTGGGTCACAAAAACCTAGCATTAGTGGTGGCAGTAGTGACTTCGGTAGCCCTGCTGGTAACAGCAGCCCTGATAGCAACGAAGCTAGCTACGATGAATCACCAAGAAATGTTGCTGTAACCCAGCAGCTCGCTGTTGCTGCTAGCAAATATTACGCTGCAGCGAAGCGAAGTCGATGCGCGAAAAGCGAGAACAGCGTAGACTCAAGTAATGCTGTTGCCACCACTGTCGTTGGCAGTAGGAACAGCAGTAACCAGGAGGTCCACAATACTCAATCTCCGAGGTACTTCATTGGTTCTTGGGGCGAGCAAAATGACGAAATAATGCGCGATGTCGGGCGCACTTTTCCTCGGGTGCCCTTCTTTGCAGATGCACACGACGAGAACTTGTCCACGAACAGCGGCACAGGCCAACGGATGCTCGCGAACGTGCTTCGGGTGAGAGATTCACTTTTAGATAACTCAATGCTTGGTAATTTGCTGCATATTGGGAAATTTGCTTCGTGAACCTGTATGAGTTGTGTGAGTTTGAATGGTAGCGCAAATAGAGCAATTGTTGCATGAGAATGAGAATGTGAGGGCTAGGAGAATCGTATAGGATGCTGCATCGTGCTATGTCTTATCTCATCTAAACATCATGTTTCTTGCCACATTAACCTACAGGCAGCAGCCGCAGTTGATCCAGTGGTCGGGTACTGCCAAGGCATGAACTTTGTGGTTGGGTCACTCTTGCGTGCGGTCATAACTTCAAAGCATGGTAGGAAGGAGAGGGGCTCGGGGAATGTGCCCGAGTGGAGTAGAAATGATGGTGGTGGTTGCACGGAAGCCAAAATGCGAGCAGCGGAGCAGTCTTTCGCGGAGAAATATCATGAAGGCACTAGTACTAGTGAAGCTGCTGCAGCTGCCGCCGAAGAGGCAATCGAAGCAGAAGCATTTTGGCTCTTGGTGGCAATGATGGGTACTTTCGAGCACCGTCAGAACAACAGGGAAGTAAATGGTGGCAGCCACAGCAGCAGCAACAGTATAAATCCAAAGAGCCGCCACAATAAAAGGAATGAACTCCAGATGCGGTCTTTGTGGCGCTGTGGCGTAGCATCGAGCGTGAAATTACGAGCCTACCAATTTGATCGTTTGCTGAAGGAGCATTTGCCCAAGCTCCACGCGCATTTTGACGCCATTGGCCTCGCTCCGGAAATACTGGTGGGTGCGTTGATTATTCTTTGCGCAGTAGCAGCGATACTTACTTATTTAGCTAGACTTATTCCATTCCAACCTGAACTCTTCCGTCTTCCTCTGCTACGTCTTGTTGATGGGTCGGTGCATGTTCTCCTCTTTTTCTCCTTTTATCTAAATTGACTTTACAGGTCAGCCAGTGGCTGATGACGCTCTTTGCATACGCTCTGCCGCTGCCACACTTACTGAGAGTGTGGGATTTAGTGTTGGTGGAAGGCTGGAAAGCGCTGTTCAAAGTGGCAATCGCGAAATTGCAGGTAAAATGGTGGTTACGAATCAAGCGTTTGTATATCTGAGATGCACAACTTATCTTATGACGCTTTCAATCTTCTGACTACCTTGTGCATTTGATGTTTGCATTTTTGCTTACTTCGTGTTGCTTACTTTTCCTTTTTCCTTGTTTTTTTTGTTCTCTTCTAGTTGGCCGAGAGCGACTTGCTGCCTTTGAACTTAGAAGCCACCTCGAAATACCTTCGCGCGCCTCGCGATCGAGCAGAAGACGAAGATGAAGCAGCGATTATAGCAGAGATAGCGGCAGCAGCTGCCGCAGCGGTAGACGCTGCGCAGTCAAGTGTAGGTGACGATACAGAGTCGCCACAATCTGCGGAGACGCACGAATTTTCTTCACCTCCTCGAAGCCCTGTGAGCCCTCGTGATCGAGCAGAGAATATCAGTGATGATGGCGTGGTAGCCCTGATGGCTGCTGCTGCACAAGTGAAGGTTACTCGATCAGCACTCGCCAGGCTAGAAGCGGATTTTGAGGTATATTATACCAGACAAGTGTCATGTTAGACTTGCGTTGTATTATCTCTTTTCTCTTCATCACTTCTTTCCTTCTCTTGCTCTCAAGTTCTCTCATGACGCTCTTCGTACCTCCTTACTCCTCTCTCTCTAAGTGTTTATTCTTATGCCAACCCACCCAGGTGGAGTTGGTGCGTGAGAAGCTCGGCGGCGAGCACCATGACGGTGGGTGGCTGACCCGCTACGACTCCATGGACCCAACTTCAACTTCAACGTCTTCGCCTACGTCACCCACTCCTACCTCTTCTTCTTCGAGCCTTGCGTCGGCTGCTGCCTCTTCGGCTGCTGCTGCCACCAGCGCCTTCTTGTCCATGAGCGAGAAGTTGTCGAGAAGTCACAGCAGCAACAGCAACAATGACAGCGGGCTGAGTAGTCATGGCAGCTCCAAGCAAGATTTATCGCTATCACCAGCGGCTCAACATACTGGGACAAATCACAGAAGCAGCAAGGCGTCAAGCGAAACCGCAGCCTCTGCCACCCTTACTTCTTCTGCTAGATTAGAGGAACCTGCATTTCAGCAACCAATCGATCCATTAGAGTCTCTGCGCGCAGATCTCTCGAGCTTGGATGCTATCAACCGCACTGACGCCGCGCATTTTCAAAGAAAGATTGAGCACACTGAGAACTTGCTTGCATCGTCCTCACAAGCTCTCGACATAGCGTCTAAATGGGAATCCACGTGTGCTAAGGAAGTGCACACATGCAAGCAAGCGCACCAAGATTGCATGCAGAGAGTGCAGAGAGCGCATTTAAACCTCCGAAGAAATTCACATTCGGACGGTAGTGCTAGTCCAAATTCAGGCAGGAGCAGTAACGGTAACGCTGCTGGTGTCGCACCAAGTAATGCTCAGCGCATTTGGTTGAATCGAGTGACTAGAGAAGTCGAACAACTCAAGATAAAACCTCCAAATGGTGTAGAACTCCTCCTAGAAGAAGGCGAAGATGGCCGTGAACAACTTCAACATCGAGGTGCAGCTGAATTGAACACAACTAGTAGCTGTGCTGAAGGTAAAGGAGGTTTAGACCCAGTCCGGTGCACATGTACTGTGAAGTTGCGGTGCAGCTACACAATTCCATCTCCGAGCTCGCGTAGCAAAAAAGCGCTGAACGAGAATGCTGCTGCTAGTGATGGCGCATCGTCACAGTCCACGCGTTCATTTGTCTTGTCGTTAGATCTCAGCAAAGCAGCAAGGTACGTTTGCCTATAACATGAGACCGAGCTATCTCAGTCTGCGTTCTCTCAAACTCTGCTTATACATGTACTTTTTGTCACCCTACTTTATATCACATGCTTTGTGTGTCATTTGGGTACGCTTCCTTTGTGGACATTCATTCATAGTTATTCTCTTTTATCATCAAATGATATAGGTACCCTTTCGAGCCTCCACCAGCGTCGGTGGTAGAAGGAGCGGGCTGGTTCCCAACGGGCGCATTCTTTGACGACTTGCTTCCCAACCGCAGTCGCCCTACTACGAGTAATGCTTCTTCGTCATCTTCCTCAGAGCACCGTGCTCTCTTATTGGTGCCTCCTTTCGACCATGACCACATGTGGACCCCAAGCGACGGGTGTGGCACTTTTGTCGACGCGGTGCTAGATCGCTTGAGGGCGACGACACAGGATGGATCTAATGAGAATGATGGTGGTACTAATACAAGAAATGGTAAATGGCCACCACCACCGATGCCTCGTAACGATGCGCTACAAGAAATGATGCTCATCAGCTCCGACACGGCAGCATCAGGCGCCGCTGCCAGTGGCGGTGATGGTGGTCACTCCAACATAAGCACCAACACCACCAATCAGTCGAATGCTACCCGATTCAGTGTGTGGAAACAATTGGAACGAAGTTGGTTGCAAGCACCGTCCACTGTGGAAGGCCTTCTCTTTGGCAGTGACCTAAGTGGCAGTAGCAATAGCACCAGTAATGTTAGTAGCAGCAATGGTGTCAGAAATAGAAGCAGCAGCCACCCATTAATGCCGCCACAACCTCCTTCTTCGCCGCCATCAACATCGTCATCATCGTCAACGGGATCCGACACCTTATGGCGAGCATGGCATGACATCGGCGGAGCTTTGTCAAACAGCAGCAGCGGTGCTTTTGCTAGTGGCGGTCCGTTAGGGTAAGAACAGAAGAACCTTTGACACGTCTTTATATTGCTTTTCTTCAATTTCCACCTTATTTTCGCGCGATATCCGGCCCTTTGTATTTCAGACGTTTACCATGGACCAAAACAGAAGGAGGTGGTAACGGCGCGTCCACAGACAATCGATTCAAACTCCAAGCAGAGCTACGAGAAGCACAGAGCGCAGTGGTAGCTGCCTCGCAACGACTAGCGAAAGCAGAAGTGGTGCATGAAACAGCAGTTGCAAAGCGTATTGAATGCTTGGCGGACGTGGAAGATGCGCACGAAGCAAAGCGCAGCTTATGCCGGCAATTGACACATGTGCTCCAAGCTCACGAGGTGGAAACTTTTGAAGACACACTTAGAGATGATGCACATAGGTCTATTTGTACACTTGGAGTGTGAAGAGAGACATATGAACTGACTTCTGCCTTAGTCCCGATTCTTACCTATTGGTTTTTGTGTTTTTGGTTGTTGTTGTACCGAATTGAAACCAGGAAACGAAGTATTCACGGATGCTTTCTGGTTCTGCGTCAGTTCTTTTGGGAGCAGCTGACGAGGACGGCAAATGACACGGAATTCTTATCTTTGGGCATTTGGCCCAACAAATAGTGCAAATGGGCCTATTGTGCTTCGAGTCAATTGCTCCCCAGATTTGGCCAGTATTAGTAAGTTTTGGTGGCGGCGGTGAAGCCCAGTCGATAAAGAATGGATCATGGCGAACGAGAATGAACAGCGCAATCAATTCCCGCAATGCGGAAGCTTCGGGTGGTGTGAATTGTATCTGGGGATGTGTTTTTATCGCTATCATTTTCTGTTATTAATTAACTGCTTGATTAACATTACCGGCGAATTGCGATTACAGCCACAGTAAATTCAAGCAGGGGCGTGTACAAAACCTAAGTGCCGTTAGAAGAGCTACAGCCACAGTCTTATATTGTTCGACACTATCCGCAGGATGTCTACAGGAAGCGTCAGCAATAGCTGGAGGCACCTTGAGAACAAACCCTTATCGATCTATACTACTTCGAATTCACAAAGGAATTGGATAATCGAAATAGCTGCGGCTAAGAAATGCTCTTTGTTCTTTGTTGGAGGAACGCCTCATTTTGGAGCATCGAGCGCCGGTAAATGCATTTGCTAGCATCCCAGCTCAAATTCCCATTTCTGTACAAAAAAAATGCCAAAACGAATATATATTTCTCAACAATACTCAGTATCCCAAAGCAGTGTAATTTGGCCCAATTACCAGTGAATTAAGTAGTAGGCTGACGAAAAAAATGGCAGCTTCCTGAGTTTTCTTGGTTACTGCCCTGGGTACTTAAAATGGGGTCGATTTTTTTTCAATCACCCCCCCCCCTATTCATCGAAATGCGCGCGCAGAGCTTCTAGAACCTTCTCAATATTGGCCTGAAGAGCTCCTGGCGACTCAAGGAGATGGAGCAGTTCACTGTTGTCCATCTCGAGGAGCATGCCTGTAATCTTCCACACCAGCTCCGGCTGCGACTTCGCGATGAGAGGGTACAACCGCTCACCAATCATGTTCTTTTGCATTCCCTCGTCGGCGGCCGCCAGCGCGGCAGGAGTGAGTTGAGTAGATGCGCCAGGCTGCATAGGTGCCTCTTGCGCTGGTGCTGCCTGCATGGCCTGGCCACCCATAGGACCGTTAGGCTGGTTGCGCGCTTGCCGGTTGAACTTGGCATTCGACTGCTGAAATTGGCGCTGCGCAGAAGAAGAAACGAAATAGGATACAGGGGACACGGAGAAAAGCACTGTTAGCAACTTCGTATATTCAAACGAAGCGAAGAAATCGAGCGCGCGAAAAAGAATGTGCTCAGATATCCAAGGAAGTTTGGTGCCTCAAGGCCAGGCAGGGCGGCGAAGCCACCGAATAAAGGCATGAATCGGCGGTTACTGCGTAATGGGAATAGCGTCTTTGATCATTCTAAAGACACATGCAAATGCCATGGTGCTCACAATTGGAGGAAAAGTGCGAATATTTTTTAAGGGTGGCATAAGAGAAGCTCACCTGGCCTTGGCCCTGATGCGCGCCCTGGCGCATTTTTTTGCCTCCTTTGCCAGCGCCCGCGCCGCGCTGCTGTTGGTTGTTGTTGCGCCCGTGGCGAGGCTGCTGGCCATTGGGATCCATCTTTTGACTCGGCACGCCATCTGGGTAGCTGTCGGGCATGGGGTACGGGCCGCGCTGGCCGTAGACCATGGAGCTGCCAGGTTCTTCTCGGGGCATGCCCATGCACAAGACCGACGAATTGAAGCAACGAGCAGCGGGATTAGGAACAAATTCTTTAACGGAAACATTAGGAATAAATTCTTTGGCCATCACGTTGGTGTTGGTGTTGGTGTTGGTGTTGGTGTTGGCGCTGACACGGCTGCCGTTTGCAGCTTTTACAGCTTGCGCCTCCGTAGGTTGCTTCTTCAAATTTGCCGCCGCCGTAGCTTGCGCCGCATCATTGTTAGGTGCCTCACCTGCGGAAATTGGCTTCATTGCGGGCTTCAGCAATTTTCCTGGAAATTCGCCTTCTTGTCGGGCGTATAACTCTCATTGGTCTGTCCCATAGACCCGTTCCTAAAAGCAGGTATGTCAGCAAGGGGGGCACTTCGAGGGCGACCACTTCCACCACTCGCAGCAATTGATTTAATCAAAAAAACTTCGTCGTCAGAATGTTCATATTCATCTTGCTCGTTCGCGGGTTGAAACTGATTAGTTGATGGCGGTAAAGCTGGTGTAGTTTTACTATACTCCGAGCCAAGACCTTCATAGGTACCGAGCGTCGCCCCGACACCACTCCGACCGCCGCTACAGCCCATTGCAAAGCCAGGAGTCCCATCTGGACCCTTCGCTGTACGATCCTGACTTTTCGGGAGCATCAATCTTCGGCGAGAAGCCATTTAAAGGTGCAGATAATTCAGACTCACGATGGCGAAAGGCGATAAGCACAGTAGAGATAGTGACCGGAGAGAGGGCATCACGGCTACTGTAGAGTCACAGAGTTTGCACTCCAATCCAACACTCCAGGACTCCAGGCAACACTCCAATCCCGCAGAAAGTGCATTTTTTTGCGAAATCACGAAAAATGTAGCTACCGGAATGAACGCTAAACTAATCACTTCTACATAATGGTTTCCGCCTCGGTTAGATTAAAGCTTCGCAAAGCTCGAGCTTGGTAGTTTATCGGGCGATTTACTTTTTGTTACGCACTGTTTGACCCACATCTACAAATTATCATCCCACTTGGCTAACGGGGCTTCAAACGAGCCGCTTCCGAGGTCTTCCCACCCAATGGCATACTACTCAGCTTTCTTGAATACCCACAATGTTTCCACTTCACACTTTGATTCCAAAGCATCGTTTAAATAGGCTCCGTGCCTAACTCCTTCTTGAAGTACCCACGAGGCTCAATGTACGTGCGTTTCCTCATAGGGTTGTCAAACCGCACGCCGTCATCGTCATCGTCACCATCATTTTTAACGGTACCCGACACCTTATGGCGAGCATGGTGTGATATCGGCGGAGCTTTGTCAAACAGCAGTAGCAGCAGCAGCAGCAGCAGCAGTGCTTCTGCCAGTGGCGGCCCGTTAGGGTAAGAACAGATGAACCTTTGACACGTCTTTATATTGCTTTTCTTCAGTTCCCACCTTATTTTCGCGCGATATCCGGCCCTTTGTATTTCAGGCCCTTGCCTTGGACCAAATCAGCAGGTGGTAACGGCGCGTCCACAGACAATCAATCCAAACTCAAAGCAGAGCTACGAGAAGCACAGAGCGCAGTGGTAGCTGCCTCGCAACGACTAGCGAAAGCAGAAGTGGTGCATGAAACAGCAGTTGCAAAGCGTATTGAATGCTTGGCGGATGTGGAAGATGCGCACGAAGCAAAGCGCAGCTTGTGCCGGCAATTGACACATGTGCTCCAAGCTCACGAGGTATGAGCTTTTGAAAACACACTTAGAGATGATGCAAATAGTCAAGGTCTACTTGAACACTTGAAGTGTAAAGTGAGACATATGAACTGACTTCTGCCTTAGTCCAGACATTTTCCTACTGGTTTTGTGTTTTACTTCTCACGTGGTTCATCTAATTTTGTGTTTGTTGTACCGAATTGAAATCAGGGAACGAAGTATTCACGGATGCTTTCCGGTTCCGTGTCAGTTCTTTTGGGAGCAGCTGGCAAGGACGGCAAATGGCACAATGACACGGAATTCTTAACTTTGGGCATTTGGCCCATCAAAAGTACAAATGGGCGTATTGGTCTTCGTGTCAATTGGTTTCCTTATTTGTCTAGTAATTCGAATTCTAGATAGCAGTGGTGAAGCTTAGTCGAACTAGAATAAATGGAATAGCGAAATCGATTTGCGCTATGCGGAAGCCGCGGAAGTTGGGAGTTCTGCGGTTGTGAATTGTAACTGGGGGACTGGGAGTGGGTTTTAGATATATCAGTTATCACCGCGGTCAAAACCAGTGGCGAATTGCAATGATGAATACGGAAAATTTATGCAGGGGCGTAGATAGGACCTCAGGGCCATTAGAAGTGCCATAGTTTTCATAGTCCAAGGTAAAGCATTTCCTAGGCAAGGGCAAGGCAATTCAAATGTGAACCACCTGATCCCCTTCCTCATATCCATCCGGAAATTTACTCCAGTGCTGGCGAGTTGGAGTGAAGCGCACTAGATAAGGCGACTTCAACTGCAGCTGTAGCAGCTTTGCACCATTCAGAGCTTGATAAAGTCCCTCCACCAGAGGCTTCATAGTCCACTTCAACTTCTACGCGACTCCAGGGCCAGCGATGCTCGTACGCTCGATGTGGTGTGGCCTTCACTCTGGAGTCTCCGTCAACTTGGTCACTATTTTCCTGTCTCAACTGTGCTATGTCTTTCGTCGACGTCTGTGCTTCCATTAGATGAAAGCCGCCTCGCGAAGACCGAAGCACACATGTAACACGAACTGCTTGGATAGTCATATGGTTTGCACTGTTGCTCTCTTGTAGCGGCGGCGGTGGCAGTGGCCGTGATTCCGGGCCTTCTTCGCCCAACCCATGTGACGCTGCTGCCAACAACACAGCACGAGCTGTTCCTGACATGGCTTCGTGATCAAAAGGCTGTTCTTGCGGTATTACCCACGTCGCTACTACGGTGCTTGTTGTTAAATTTGAAGTCGTTGCTGTATCACAATCAATGGTAGACAACGCCGGCTGCTCGACCACTCTGTATCGCCATGACCCGCTTTTGCTGTCTGCTTCACTAGCATCGAAGTCAGCGCGTGCTGCGTCTTTTAAGATTGGAGGCGGACCACATGCAAGCCAGTGGCCCACTGCTCCCTTAGGACCCTCTTTTATCAATTCGGAACCTGCGCCTCTCTTTTCATCAGAAAAGATCATCTCAACGTTATCATCCCATTGTAACGCATCCAGGTCTGCCGCATTCTCTAAAATCAAGCGCACGGAGGGCTTGGATAGTCCTGGCGCCGTGGCAAGAGCTGCGCGGGACGGCAAACCCACGATGACGTCAGCTGCTTCAAACTGTGAGCGATATTTGAGGTTTGAACCCTCCTGGGCCAATCCGCCTTTTTGCCCATTACTGTTGCTGTTGCCATTATCATCAACACCCAAGCTGTCATGATATAGTCTCGCCGCGGCGTGTGCTTCCAAAGACGTGCAATGTACTACGGACTCGAGCGGGGCAGCTTTTCCGAAATACTGAGCAAGCATGGGCACGATGCGCAAAGGCTCGGCGTCAGCACTCAGCACTAGCAGCAGGCGCGCTGGTTTCGGGCGAACCTTGAGCATTTGTGCTAGCGTTGTTCTTAAAATAGGGCTACTAGCCGCCATGCAGCACGCACAGCCGCCCAGGAGCTCGCGCCAATTAACACCGCTGTTTACGAGTACTTCACTATTCAAGAGACCTGGCTCATTAGAGACTAGCGCCCAGGGTTCATCCATAGGGCGGAGCAACAAGAGCTGACACACAGCATTGCCGCGGTCCGGCCCCACGAATAAGTGCAACTTGGTAGGTACCGTAGCAACACTGCTCATGGTGAGGGTGTTCTACGACTTGTATGAATGAGAAGCCTCTTCACGATTATAAGTCAGTAGAAAAGTGTGGTCACTAGAAAATAGGCCCGCTAATCTCGCAAGCAGGTTATTCCTAGCATTAGAAAGAATAGAAAGTAACGCTCTTCGTAAACCCGTGCGTACTACCACAGGAAGTAGGAGGAGCAGCTCGAGCTTATGGCGTCTGTCTTACTTCGTCATGAACTCAACCTCAACCCTCAACCCTCAACAGGTCGAACACTACAGGGAGGGGATTTTGGAGAGTAATTTGATTTTGATTGGTGATTTGGTGGCTACGGTGGCCTCAGCCGCTCAGCCTTTATCTCCGCCCTAAAACCCAGTTCCCCTCGCGCTTGGGAATCCTAAGAACATGAGCCCGATTTCGTGGGTATATATGAGTTACGCCGCCGTTCCCCTCAACTCAAAATGGTTAAGGCCCAAGACAGCACGAGCTTGTTATCTATGATCGAAAAGACTCGAGTTTTCAGAGGAGCGCCTTTCACCTGCCACGTGCTCCGTTTCAGGGAGGCCTCGGAACTCTGGAAGTAAGAATTGGACTCAGATATATCATAACACGGGTTCTAGATCTTTAAGCGCCAATGGCAATGCCACCGTCCACGTTGAAGGTGTGGCCAGTGATATAGTTGCAGGCCGGGTCGGTCGCAAGGAAGCGCACCATGCCCGCGACCTCACTCGGTTCACCCAAACGACCCAGCGGGATCATGCTCTTCACCGACTCCAGCATCTCCGCAGGCAGCTCGTCCGTCATGTCACTGCTCACGAAGCCCGGGCACACCGCATTTACCGTCACCTGGGGGTAGAGTTTGCACGAAGAAATAGCACGAATGCTTAGCAACAGCACGTGGCTTACAGGACCTCTTCAAAAATTTTTAATCATATTCAAAGTACATATTTCCAATCTTAAGAAAGGAACCACAGGAAATACGATGCTGCTGTAAGATCATTAGTAGTTCAAGCACAGCCACTCATCCTCACCTTCCGGGACGCGAACTCCTTGGCGTTGGACATGGTCAAACCCAGCACCCCCCCTTTGGCGGCGGCGTAGTTGGCCTGGCCCGGGTTGCCGATCTGACCCACCACCGAAGACATGTTGATGATGCGCCCCTTGCGCTGCTTCGCCATAATCTTGAGAGTGAAAGGAAAAAGAGTGAGGAAGGGTGACAGTGGACATGACTAGGAAAAATTAGGGCAAGGTTGAATGGAAGCTATGTTGTTGAATGGGGTGACTCTGAGCATGTGATGCGACATTGCCCATTCAAAGCTGACACCACCGTAAGTAACAGTTGATCCTAAGCCTACCTTAAACGCTTCTTTGGAGCAGTAGAACACGCCGGTCAAGTTGATGTCGATCACCGACTGCCACTGTTCGGCTTTCATGCGCATCACCAGGCCGTCCTTGGTAATGCCCGCGTTGTTCACCACCACCTAGGGGGGGGGGGCATTGCAGTTTTCAAACCCACAGGGAGGAGGTGTGCCCATTCAAAAAGAGAATGCAAGTGGAGAGACAAAAAAATGAACAAATTAGCAGTGAAAAAATCAAAGCGAAGCAAGCCCTCCATAGACCTATCAGGCTTCCTCATACACACGAACAGGAAGTGTTTTCCCCCCAATTATTTATGCCTACATCCAAGCGGCCGAAGGTGTCCACAGCGGTCTTAAACATGGCTATTACGTCAGCTTCGTTTCCTACGTTGGCCTGCAGAGACGCAGGTATGAGTGGCACAAAATCAGGCGTAGGCATTATTGAAGATACTCAAAGTAGGTCAAACAAATACATTATGCCTGATTCTAGACAGGTTTAAAATGTTTCAGTATCTAAGCAAAATGATGTGACAATTTGTATTTCAAATTAGTACCAAGAAATGATTCTCGATTTTATTCCACATGACTACCAGCAAGTTTTCAATTGCTCACCTGCACGGCGATGGCGTCAGCGTCGCCGCCCATGGCTTTGATTTGCTCCACAACGCCATCGGCCAGCTCCTTCCCGCCCGCATAGTTGACGATGACCTAGATAGTACATGTAGGAGTACATGGATGAGTCGAGTAAATAGGAGCCAAAGCAGTAAAAAGTCCAAATAGTCCGTCTCAGGTGGTAAGGCGAGAAGAAAAGTGAAGACAGGAAAGGACGTGCGCATTGTGTGGCCAATAGATGCGCTACCTTGCAGCCGGCCTTGCCGAGCTCTAGGGCACACGCAGCGCCAATGCCACGTGAAGCTCCCGTGACTAGTACCACCTAAAAAAATACATGCCGAAATTTAGGCTAATTAAAAAATCGCACGTGCTTGGTTTTCTACCCACTTCATGCAGCTTTCGTTTGTGGTGACATCAACATCAAGCTTGCACTACATAAACAGCTCAACCAAACAAAGTACACTCAAGTAACTCGTCGAAATCTTAAGATACTTATAGAAATGTGAAGAGAGCACTAGAAAGAATGTGCGGTGAGCCTAAAGCTAGAAAAGTTTCACCTCCGCCGACATGACCGGTGCAGCACGTCGAGCTGCCAGGCGGACCCCGTGTCGGGCCCCTAAAAGAATACAAACAATCAGATATAGACGAGAGTTGAAGGTAGGTGACCATACAGATGGGAACTCACCGAGGAAGGCCTCAGTTTGGGCCACCAATAGCGCTAACGAGAGAACGAGCTGCTTCAGCATTTTTCTTGACAACTATAGGACAGCGGACGTTCGTACAAAATTCAAGTAATTTTTCTTAGGATGACGCACGCACGCTCGGCTGCAAATGCTGGAATGGTGACTTAAATCCACGAAAAATTAGTTTGCATTTTGAGGTCAATTTTCGAAACTGCATCATTTCTTCAGAAGATTATTTCCAGTTTCTCTGCTGCTGTGCCTCTGCGCCTTCTGCCTTCTGGCCTCGTCGTCGCTCTTGCCTCACGGCCAGCAATGCCAACTTCACCATCCGGCCTCTTTCAACCGGAGATGGCCCCTTTTCTTTCGGGCAGCTCTTTTGTGGAAGCAGAGGCACCATCAATTACGACGCCAATCAAGTTGCGGTCACCTCGTGCATCTTCTCCAAGGGTTCCTCCGGCTCACAAATGCCTCTCTCCGGGGTGCACCAAGGCCTTCAGCACCGCAGGAGGGCTGAAACGCCACGCCACCGTCATTGGCCACCATCTGGAGTCGCAAGCTTCGTCGCCTGCTGCATCGACCCTCGGCACTTTTGAACCTGATCGCGTGCTCCCAGAGGTTCCAGGGTCTGAGACCCTTGAGGTTGCCGAACCCACTTCCGACCACAAGGTGGACGCGCGCCTTGCCGACTTCAACGGCATCTTGATGCAAATCAGTGGTCTTCCTACTGATGGATCGCTCCCAAGTTCGCCAAGTTTATCCTGTTGCTCGAGCCCCCGTGGTGAAGAATCTCCACGCCGTGTGTTTGAATCTGAGTACTCGGACGCGGTCGCCAACCGTCGCCAATTCAGCTCTTCGACCAACGGTGACCACTGCAAAGACACTAATTTGGATGGATTTAAGTACATTTCTAATGCGGCTGACAAGGGCAAACCGCCTTCATCGGCTTCTTCTTTGCTGCCGAGTGAGGAACCCGAATTAGCACCCAAAGCGACGTCACGGGTGCAGGTTGGCACTCCGAATGACGTGGCTGGAGTGCCCGTCACTCCGGACCCGAACAACCTCAGTGCGGCCCCAACATTCCTTGCGCCATGTTTTCTGTCGCCGTTGGCTCCCGGCGCCACCGTGGCCAGCAGCACCAGCCAGCAATTCAGCCAATCGAGTGGCCTCTCGGCTGCGTGGGCCCCTGGGGCGTCGGGAAAAAATGCTTCAAGTGCGCAAGCGACTCCAAAAGCACCGATTTTACTTGCGCCAAAGCCTGTTCTGTCACCAGTAAATGCGCGTGGTAGCGCTCTTCCTCCCCGTGGTATTGACAACAAGTCGTTGTTTGCACTGGAGGATGACAGCCACACAGACGCCGATGATATGAGCTCAGTGGGGTTTGCAAAGCGTTCCAAGAAGGTCAGCACGAATTCCCCTTTTCGCAAAGTGAAGCCCGCATTTGGAATTCATGTGGATTCGAGCGCGGCGACTGACCGCGCGAGCGGCGATGTCAATGGCTGCGCGTCGCCACCCTTGGCGGTGTCGGACCTGGCTGCACATGTAACCACCGGCATGAGCCCCTTGGACGTGTTGGCCCTCTCAGCCGAATCCTCGCCGCGAGCTGACGCCAGGAAGGGCATGACTGAGGCAAGTGTGGCAGCCCATGGCTTAAGCCTTGACGTGGAAGCCAGCGAAAGCAACGGAGGCGACCACCAGAACATGGAAGACAACGAGAGGGACGACAGCGATGAGAGCCCTGAGGAAATGGCAGCGAAAGCGATTGCGTCCTTCAACGAAGGTTACCGCCGAGGCTATGCGCTTGGCATCCGAGGTGGCGACCCCACGGTCACCACAGAGGCACTGCACCAGTACTACAACGACGACGAAGACGGGCTCTCTACCATGCCGCGGGCTCGGGGCTTGATTCAGTACGACTCCTGGGCTAGCCCATGGCCGAATGCCAGCATTCCCTGCAGCATGTGGGGCGGTTTTCACAACACCAATTACAACAACACGAGCTTGTTTGAAAGCTCTTCTCAGAGTTCCAGAAACAGCATGCCCGCTTCAGGCAACAGGCGGTCTCGGCCAAAGGCGCGTCATGTGCGCCGGCCAGTCGGCAAGGTGAGGCTCTTGTTACAAACGTCCCGAATTAATTTGGTCTTTGTATCCTCCTCTCATCCGAATATCTTTATTTGAGTGCTCTTGTCTTTGTCTTCACCTTATCGTCATCGATATCATTTTCCTTTTAAAATCTTATTTATCAATTTATTGTTCATGAATTTCGTTGTTGTTGTTCTTCTTCTTCTTCTTCTTCCAATAGACACAGCGCAAGCCTTTAACGGCCCTCAAACCTTCTTCAGCCACTTTTGGTCCCTTCAACGACGACGAGAAGCGCGCACTCGGCATTCCAGTGCGTCAAAGCGGGGGCAACCACCGCAAACACAACCACAACAACAGCCATAGCAACCAAGGCATTGATGCACCGCTTCAGCGCTCTGGGCCTCGCCCTCCACCGACACAACGCGCTCCATTGCCATCCAAGGCAGCAAACCAAGCTACTTCATCAAGGCCAGCGCCCACGCGCCGCCCGCTGCCGCCGCCGCCTTCACGCAAGGACGAGAACCACCGGCCAACGAGCCGACAACCGAGCGGCGTGCCTGGTTTGTGCGAAGTCTGCCACAAGCCGCACAACGGGAGCTGCGGGAGCGGGCGGTTCTGCTCGATTGCGTGCCGCAACCGCTGCAATGGCATGAAAGCCTGCAAGACCCACCGCGCCTCCTCATAGAAGGTGCACCTTTTTGCTTCATTCTCCTTCCTTTGCTTGTGCTTTCGTGTTGAATTGTTCGTTAGATTTGTATTTGATTCCACGTCTGATTATTTCTCTCCCTCTTTTCGCTTTCTTCAGCGAGGGCTCGCCATTCTTCGACTTTTGCGTCCTTGTTGCTTCAAAAGAAACAACACCGTTTGTGTGCACATGTAAACCTCCACGCTACGACGAGCTGGAGGAACGTGCAGCCCAATACAATGGTGGAACCTGTATGCCACGAGATGGTGTCTGTTGGGACACTCTTACGGAGCGCAGAGGTTTCCGCCTATTGCATTAGGATTATTTTTTATCTCTATTTCCTTTTCTTCTTAATTATCTTTCATTTCTATTTCCCATTTGAGCTATTTCGATACAATTCGATATGGCTCAGCTACCATTACCTATTTTTATCTCCTTTCTTTTATGCCACTGATAAAGTTATTCTGAGCTTCTGAGCCTGCGGCACAATCTCGATAGTGTAAGTTCATGTTTATTTTTTTTTTCGAATACGGTCTTCGGTCTTGTTAGTTCTTATCTAGCGACTAGCGAGAAAATTAAAGAGACCTTTCTTATATTACCTCGATATCCCCCGAAATATCTTTCCCTTACTGAGTAAGGCTCTAACCCTAATAAGGCCCTATTATCCCAACACGTCGCAGCTATCACCGTGGGAGCTCAAGGCCAAGGAGCAAGGAGGGGCCTGTACGATATGGCGTTCGTCTAATGTAGATATGTAGATGTAGGACACGGACATGGACATAGGCATAAATCAGTACGAGGCAAGTTTGTGCTGAATTACTGGCAGGTGTCTTCATCAGACGGCCCTTTACTAGGTTGACTTCTTTGACTCCCTCGTCCGCCCCTCCCTCCTCTTCCACCTCGCCCGCCAGCCATCGATAGAGGGTTGCCTCCTGCTGCCTTAAACATGCCCGTAGTTTTAAGCACGTGCCGGCTCTTCGCGGCGTCGTGCTCCTTGGCTGCGCTCTCTTCCGCCAGAAACTTCTCACGCTGCTCGGAACTCATTTTCTTGAGCATGTCTTCTCGTTCTGCCTGCTTCTGAGCTAATTGCGCTTTAAAAAACTGCCAAGGAGAACAACGAAGAGAGGAGTAGGTCCAAGAAAGTCAGTTCAATATGTCAGTCAAAATGACAGCCAAAAAGGGTATTCACGAAATCAAGTGGGCCCAAGAGTAGTGGAGGCGCACCCTAATTCAGCAAAGAGTAAACAAGTACTGGATAGCGTTTGATCACCTCGGATTCTTTTCCAGGCAGAGAAGAGTACGTTGGCGGGGGTGGCGGCACAAGCGGAGAAGAGTTTGGCTCTGACGGAGGTGACGCAGCTACAGGCGGTGGCGACAGTGATGAAGATGGAGGTACTGGAGGAGCAGCTATAGGCGGTGGCGACAGTGATGAAGATGGAGGTACTGGAGGAGCAGCTACAGGCGGTGGCGACAGTGATGGAGATTGGGGTACTGGAGGAGCAGCTACAGGCGGCGGTGATAACGAAAGGGTCGGAGGTTCTAGTGGCGATGAAGATGATTGAGAAGAAGGCGACGATGGTACAGCAGGACGAGATAAGGTGCCAGGTCCACCTCGTCCGCCCCTCCCACCTCTTCCACCTCGCCCGCCAGCCATCGATAAAGGGTTGCCTCCGGCTGCCTTAAACATGCCCGTAGTTTTAAGCACGTGCCGGCTCTTCGCGGCGTCGTGCTCCTTGGCTGCGCTCTCTTCCGCCAGGAACTTCTCACGCTGCTCGGAACTCATTTTCTTGAGCATTTCTTCTCGTTCTGCCTGCTTCTGAGCTAACTGCGCTTTGAAAAACTGCACCAAAAGGAGAAGGAGGATTACAGGTTCACGAAAGAATCAGGAAAGGAAAATTGTTCATGATCCCACTGATA
>Ga0307982_1001309_pt1 | contig 20297 bp, 22 predicted proteins | sample OrgLakmetagen989_FD_201847 | JGI IMG/M metagenome (GOLD analysis project Ga0307982, IMG submission 201847) | Saline water microbial communities from Organic Lake, Antarctica - #989 | ecosystem: Environmental > Aquatic > Non-marine Saline and Alkaline > Saline | place: Antarctica: Organic Lake... | reverse complement strand
CTCTCAAGGACTGTCTTGGCCCGAAAGTGTTGAATGGCCTTAATGTCACCACAGGCAAATTAAAGGAAGACCAATACGAGTGAGCAAGCGCGTCAGCGCCGATTTTAGAAGCCGAATATGGAGACTGGGCTTGGAGCGGGTGATCTTCCGAGATTGGAACATACAGCGCAGTTCCGTAAACCTCAGACGTCGAAGTGTGGACAAACCTTCTAACGCCTGTCCGCTTAGCTGCATTTAGCATGTTCAGGGTTCCCACCACGTTCGTCTGTACGTAAGAGTTTGGCGCCTGATAAGAGTGTGGGATCGCGATTAGTGCAGCCAAGTGGAGTACAGACTCGACACCTTCAACGAATGTATTCATTTGCTCCGCGTCTCGAACATCGCCAAACACTATTTCAAGACCATCGGCCTTCTTGCTCTCCTCCAGCCATCCGACGGAATTGAAAGAATTGTATTGAACCAGGGCCCTGACACGCTTTCCAGACGCAAGGAGCCGCTCAACTAGATGCGATCCGATGAACCCCTCGGCTCCAGTGACACAAATATCCATTCCCCAATGATAACTCCAACATAAAAGTTTATAGGTGCGTCTCTAGTGCTGTACGTTCCACAACACTGAGCCACTGGACGTCTAAGCAACCAAAAGGCTCCTCATGACTACCCCAGAGCTGCGACAGGAAATAGGGCTTTGAAAAACTAAAGGTTGTCACAATCGTTGGAACTAGTCCGGAAACAATACGCCTTTCAAGGCTTATTCCCGAGCTTGACGAATACACCGACCACATTTTTGTTCACACTGGTCAAAACAGCGACCCAAAGCTCAACGAAGTTTTCTTTGAAGACCTAGAACTGCGACAGCCTGACTATTTCCTCAATGTTGATACGTCGTCAATGGCTTCCATGATGGGGGACGCTTGATAGAGACTGGAACCTAATCATGATTGCGTTCTGTCAAAAATCGGGGAACGCTGCGTGCAGCGCGGAGTTAATTTCTGCTATAGAATTATGGGTTGAGTCTTATTGGCCTGACTTATGAGTATCGAAGGGGACCAGTGCTTCATATTCTTGATTGCACCATGCGAGATGGTGGCTACTACAACGATTGGGACTTTTCCCCGGAATTTGTAACAGACTACCTATCGCTCATGAGCGAACTCGGGGTGACTCACGTAGAGCTGGGGTTTAGGTTTTTTAAGTCCCAAAGCCACTCGGGTCCTTGGGCTTATACCCCTGACGCTCTGGTGGGGATGAACCAGGGCTCAAAAGGCTTGAGCCTTGGTGTTATGGCCAACCTTGGAGAGCTAATTAACGCCTCTGAATCGACCCTCCAAAGAATGTTCCCGGAGTCGCCCGTCGTAAGTTTCGTTCGACTCGCATGCCACTTTGAAGAGTTGGAGCATCTTCCGCCCTTGGTTCAGTTTCTAGTTCAGCAAGGTTTTCAAGTCGGAGTTAATCTCATGCAAGTTTCTGAGAGAACTAAGTCTGAGTTGATTGTTTTCGGGGAGCTGATTAACAGCATCTCGGTTGACTTCGCCTACGTGGCAGACAGCCTTGGGGCACTTACGCCAGAGGACACAAGCGGCATTTTTTCGGATCTTGGGTCGGTACTGACAATGCCACTTGGCGTGCACGCTCATGACAACAAGGGGCTTGCTTTGCAAAATACTTTGGCAGCAAAAAATTCGGGCGCCTCTATGCTCGATTGCACTCTAGCTGGAATGGGCAGAGGGGCGGGAAATACCCGAACTGAGGACCTCTTAGCAGAGCTCAGTAACTGCGGGGATATACCGTTCAACCAAGATAGTTTTACTCCCTTGAATGATTTTTTGAACAAGCACATGGCCCCGCTTATGTCCGAATACGGCTGGGGCCCTAGTCTTCCCTACAGGCTCGCAGCTGATTGGGGGATCCACCCGACATTCGTGCAAGAACTCCTCAGTGAAAACACAGATCACCGAGCTGTTATTAGCTCTCTTCAAAAACTCTCCACGCAAGAGTCCAGTCGTTTCAACCCTATGATGCTTGCCAGTGGGTCTGATTATCACGTGGAGGAAAGCCCGAGTGTCAGCGACAACTTGTCTTCTGCGGTCGGTAAGGATGTACTGATCGTAGGGGGAGGCCCAACAGCTTCACTGCACAAACAGCAAGTACTTCAACATGCGACGGATAGAGGGTCGACGATTTTACTGCTGAACCTAGCTTGGCCCGATTACATTGGTACCGCTGGCACTTTCAGAGTTGGAGCTAATCGGATGAGGCTTGGAGTCAACGCGGACATATTCTGGGAATCCAGAAGCCCAACTATTTCTCCTCTTTTGCCACCAAGCGGCCAACTCGACGCATCGAAAAGCTCGGTGATACCAATAAGAATTGACTCAGTGGAGATCGACTTTAGAGCTGGAGCGGCGTTCGTCCCCAATGAACTCACTCTCTCCTACGCCCTGGCGCTGGCAATTTACCTTGAAGCAGAAACCGTGTTCTTGGCCGGCATTGACGGCTATGAAGACGGGGACATGAGGAACTCAGAGCTTATTGAGTCTGTATCAACTTTCAAGGCTGGGAGACCTAACATCGAATTAGTGTCATTGACCCCGACAAAGCTTCCCGTTGTAACAAGATCTCCATATTGGAGAGGGTAACGTTGGAAATCCCGGTAATCATTCCTGCCCGGATTGGATCAACAAGGTTTCCTGCCAAGCCCCTTGCAAAAATACTAGGGAAACCCATGATTCAATGGGTCTGCGAACTGTCAGCCAAAACGGCTGGTCAAGATAATGTCTACGTAGCCACGGATTCAGAAGAAATCGCCTCAGTCGTACGTGCTCTCGGTTACAGATCTGTTATGACGAGTGCCGACTGCCTGACTGGAACCGACAGGGTTGCGGAGGCCATGAGGAGACTTTCGCTGCCAATGGCAATCAACGTTCAGGGCGATGAGCCATTGCTTGACCCCGAACTCATCAAAATGGTTGCCGAACGGCTATTGGTGTCAAATGGAGCAGTGGTCAATGCGGCCTCAAGGGTCACTGACCCTAAAGAAAAGTCATCTTGGTCCCTACCTAAAATGGTGTTGTCCAGATCCGGGCGTTTGCTATATGCCAGCAGAAGCCTGATCCCTGGAACTAAGGAGTCAAAGAACTCGCCAAGCCAGACAATTCACAAACAAGTCTGCGTCTATGGCTTCCATTTAGAGTCGTTAAAAGATTTTGGTCCACAAGCCGAGAAAAGCCCCCTTGAGCAATTCGAAGACATCGAAATCCTGAGGTTTCTTGAGGCAGATATTCCTGTTGAAATATTGGTATCTGAGTCACTTTCGGTAGCCGTAGATTTCCCAGAGGATATTGCCAAAGTCGAATCCATTCTCACTGGGCTCACTAATGACTGAGCGGCACCTATTTCTTGACTTCGACGGAGTTCTAGTCGATTCTAATTCGATCAAGACTGAGGCTTTTTTCGAATTGGCCACGAAGTTTTTCAGCACCCAAGCAGCCAAAGCTCTCGTCGACAACCACCAAAAAAACCCGGGTGGGTCACGCTTCACAAAGCTCGCTTGGCTCTTGAGCAATTATCGCCCTGGCCAACCAAGCCTGAATCAGAGTGAGCTTGAATCGGAGTTCTCAAGCCTTGTTCTCGAAAAAATTAGAGCTGCGAATAGAACTCCAGAATTAGCATCACTACTTCGCGATTCCAACTACGTGTCTCACATCTTGAGTGCAGCCCCAAGCACAGAAATAATTGAACTGGTGGAGTCCTTCGGGTGGGAAGACCCATTCGAATCCCGAATCCACGGCTCCCCTGAGACCAAGGCCGAGCATTTGTATAAGTTGGAAAAGTTAGTGAACCTAGAAACTTCAATTTTTGTCGGTGATGCCTCGACGGACTTTGAAGTGGCGCAACAGTTCGGTATGCCATTCGTTTTTGTTAGCAATTGGTCAGAGTGGAGTCCTAGCGACCCAATCAAATCTAAGTTCGTCGGCACCTGGCCAAGCCTCGAGCAGTTTCTAGACACCCCTCTCGACGGCGCGACATGAAAAGAAGAGTCATGGTAACGGGCGCCGCGGGCTTTATCGGCTCAAGAGTTTGTGAGGCGTTGGTTGCCGAGGGCCATAAGGTATTCGGCGTCGATGATTTCTCCAAAGGCCTAGAAGCTCGGGTCCCCAAGGCCGTGGATCTAATTCCGGGCGACCTGAATGTGCTGAATCTAGAGCAACTGATGTTCGAGCCTATGGACGCGATCTTTCACTTGGCCGGTCAGTCGAGTGGTGAATATAGCTTTTATAACCCGGTAGAGGACTTGCAGCGCAACTACCAGTCCACGGTTTCCATGGCACAATTTGCTCGTTCAACCGGGGTTAGAAAATTTATTCACGCCAGCTCAATGAGTGTCTACGGAAATGCGCCCAATTCAGAAGCAGGTTCTCTATCAGAAGAACTACCGGCATTCCCCATCTCAAATTATGGAGTTTCTAAGCTCGCGGCGGAAAGTTTTCTAAGGGCCCAAACCCACCTGTCGAGTCTTAGCCTAAGGATGTTCAACGTGTATGGGCCTGGTCAGAACCTAAAAAGACTCGACCAAGGAATGGTAAGTATCTTTCTGTCCCAGGCCCTTGCAGACCAGAGCATTGAAGTAAAAGGCAACAAAGGCCGCATAAGGGACTTTGTCTTTATAGACGACGTGGTCGAAGCCTGGTTGCGCTCTCTCTACTTTGACTTCGATCGACATCTGAACCTAAATGTTGGCACCGGCATAGGCTCTACTGTTGAGTCTCTTGTGTACAAGATAAAGGCCCTCCTGCCGGGGACATCAGTAACATACTCAGCCCCCACTCCAGCAGACCAGCAGACAGCCGTGGCTGACATCGATCTTTTATCCTCGACCCTCAAAAGTGTTCCGAGCACGTCTCTTGATGATGGGTTGGCGGCTTTTTTAGATTGGGCTCATTACGAGCGTGATCGGCCAGAAAGCACCGAGGAAGAGCTCTATTGAGCTTCGTATCTAAGCGAGAACACAAGGTGAGGCATGAGTTCCTTCGAGAGAACTCCGCCCTGAAAGCTGCGCTATATGGCATCTCTCAAGAGTTTTCGAGCGACATCGAGTACCTTTTCGCACCCTTCCCGTGCCTAGATAACAACATATGGGTCAGCTACCCGCAAATTGAAGAGCTCATAATCGCGCGACTTACCGGCACAGCGTCGATTACATCCCCTTATTCAAAAACCTCGCATTCCGTTTCATGGAGACGCAAGCCCATAGGCGTGATGCTCGAATTGGTTTTTCAATTTGTTTCTAGTCAATTCCGAGTCAGGTCGACTTCCAGCAATAAACAACGCGAGGCGGAATCTCCGATAGTTGGTTTTACCTATTCCGACTTTGACCCGATAGACTCTAAATTTTTTGAGAACTCCCGCTACTGGGGCGGTTTGGCGGGTTGGTTTGCCGACAGCGAGAAGATCACCTGGGTTGGAATGGGCCTAAAGCCGGCCCACGATCAACAATATTCGCCTGAGACAAAATTCGGAATGGGGAACCTGAAAGCCGGACGGGCATTCTTAAAGAGCCTGCCAACTCGCCTAAGGCTTTGGCGTAAATTAAAAATCGAATTGGCTCAATTTCAGCTTTTTGGAGCGTTGAGAAGTGAGTATTTTAGGGCTCTGTTCGGTGCACCTGCTTTACAAGCCGAGAGGCTAGCCAGAGAGTTTCAGGGTTTATTCCAAAAATTAGAACCCAAAGCGGTCTTGATTCCCCACGAAAATCAACTTTGGGAAAGAATGCTCAGCCTCGAATGTGGCCGCAGGGGAATTACTTTGGCAGGTGCGCTTCACACGACACCAAGGTTCTGGGATCTTAGATTTTTTGATTTCGGTGAATTTTCCAACCTGCAGCCGGATTTTTTCGTTGACAACGGCAGGTTGTCAAGACAGCTTCTGGCCCTAGGGAAGATTGATGACTCAAAGCTGCTGAGGGGCGGGGCTCTAAGATTTACCCACCTAGAAAAATCCCAAGAGCGCTCAAGGCCCTCAGGTTCCTCCCCATTGGGGTGGAAAACACTCGTCATTTCGGGGACCAATAAGGATTCGGCACATGAATTAATATCTACCTCACTTTCGCTTCAGTCCCTGTCGGATTCAAGCTTGTCCTTCAGGCCCCATCCATCCATGATGGGTTGGTTTGGTAGGAATTTTAGTGGGCAAAAAATTGACGCTCGAGAAGTAGGGCTTCTGCTTGATGATTACGAGCTGTTCATAACAGAGTCGATGTCATCTATGACTCTCGAGCTAGCGACCAGTGGCGCTAGAGTCTGTGTGTATTTGCCTAAATCAAACCTCAACTTCAGCCCCTTGGCATCTCTGCCAAACTTCACGTCGTATTTTCGTGACGATGAGTCACTGTCTAAACTGTTAAAGGAACCCATTACAAGTTTAGAACTGTCAGAGCTGCTTGAAGTTGTTAGCTCGAGACAATCCTGGGAACGCATTATCGAGAGGCTTATTGATCATGAGTAGTGCTAGGACAATCTTTTCGAGTTTTGCAGGCAAAAAAGTTTTGGTTACGGGCAACACGGGATTCAAGGGTGCTTGGTTCTCCACTTGGCTGAGAGAGCTCGGTTCTGAGGTGCATGGACTGTCTCTAGACGTCCCAACAGAGCCTTCTCTATTCGAAGATGGTGGGGGTGAGGCAAATCAGGCTACCTCTTGGGTAGATGTCTGTGACACTGAAAAGGTTCAAGAAATACTAGAGGCCAACAAGCCTGATTTCATATTCCACCTAGCTGCCCAACCAATTGTCGGAGCTTCATTTGCTAACCCATTGGAAACCTGGAGAACCAACACCCTAGGAACAGTCTCGTTGCTAGAAGCGCTGCGTCGCAGCAACTTGACCGAAGTTAGTGCCGTGATGATAACCAGTGACAAAGTTTATAGAAACCACGAGTGGCCTTGGGGTTACCGAGAAACTGATGAGCTGGGCGGTCATGACCCCTACAGCGCTTCGAAGGCCGGCGCCGAGTTGGCGATACGTTCTTACGTAAATTCAGATTTCTTTGAAGGTCGATGCATAAAAATAGCATCTGTCCGAGCGGGTAACGTGATTGGTGGCGGCGACTGGGCCCCAGGCCGTGTTGTTCCGGATGCCGTTCGGGCTTGGTCGGAAAATAAGCCTCTGGTTCTAAGAAACCCATCCGCAACTCGACCGTGGCAGCACGTCCTAGAACCACTGGGTGGGTACCTATTGACGGCCGCCGCTCTAGATAAAAATGTGATAGATTCTGGAGAATCATTCAACTTTGGACCTTCGGAACAGGCCTCTAAGACTGTTGGCGATCTGGTTACGGGTCTGGGCGCAAGACTAGGCGGGAACTCCCCTCTCAGAGTTGCATATAAAGAAAGCAACCTCCCAGAGAGCGGGCTGCTGAGACTTTCCAGCGAAAAAGCACAACAGATACTTTCTTGGCAGCCAGTCTTGGAATTTGAACGTAACCTCGATTGGACGGCGTGGTGGTACACACAGAAATCACTGGGCGCCGGTGCACTTGAGCTTGCTCTCGAGCAAATCAGGAACTATCAAGACCTGCTTAGCTCCACTCATAATTGGGGGCAAACTTGAAAGCCGAATTGATCGACCTTACGTTTGTGCCGGCAGACGGCGGAGGTATTCTGAAAGTAATCAAGAAGAGCTCCGATCACTTTCAAGGTTTTGGGGAGTTGTACTTTTCGCAGATTTCCTTTGGTGCCTTTCGTGGCTGGAAAAAGCACCAAGAAATGCACTCATTGCTTTTTGTATTGCGGGGCGTTGTATCTTTTCATTTCTTCAACGAAGATGGGGCCTGTTACTCATTGGAACTGAAGGAGAGTATTTTGACCCATAAGGCGCTCAAGATTCCCCCGGATACTAATTTTGGATACAAAAGCACTTCGAGCGATGGGGCAGTACTGGCGAATTTCGCAAATATTGAGCACAGCACCGATGAAGTCGTCAGACCAGCGCCGGACGAACACGTTTGTGGGTGGCGAACATGAAAGTCGTCATCCTAGCCGGTGGCTTCGGAACACGCTTAGCGGAGTACACGGATTCAATTCCGAAACCAATGGTCACTGTTGGCGGGAAGCCGATAATGTGGCACATCATGCAGCACTACGCCAAGTTTGGCCATACTGACTTTGTTATCGCCCTGGGATATAAGGCCGAAGTCATTCGAGAGTACTTTCTAAACTTTAACTCGCTGAATTCGGATTTTACTGTCGACCTCGCAACCGGATCCGTGCAATGGATAGACTCCTCAGCACCAAATTGGAAGGTCACTCTGGTGGATACAGGGTTGGAATCGCTGACAGGAACCAGGCTTCGCCGCCTTGCACCGATACTCAGTGACGAACGCTTCATGCTCACTTATGGGGACGGGGTTTCAAACGTTGACATTCATGAACTACTTAAATTTCACGAGGGCCATGGACGAAAAGTTACGATGACTGCAGTTCGACCTGCAGCTCGCTTCGGTGAACTTGAAATGTCCGAGGGCCGCGTGAAGAGTTTCCAGGAAAAACCCCAGCTCCACTCCGGCTGGATAAACGGCGGTTTTTTCGTTATGGAGCCGAGCTTTTTTGACTTTATACCCGAGGAGAATGTCATGCTCGAAAGAGAGCCCTTCAATAAAGCCACTGCGGACCAAGAGCTTATGGCTTTTGAGCATCAGGGGTTCTGGCAGTGCATGGACACCAAACGAGACATGGAAAATCTCCAAGCTCTCTGGGACTCCGGTGACCCACCTTGGGTGACCTAGGAATCAATCGGGACGTTGTAGTCCTCGGGTCCTCCGGAATGGTGGGCTCTAGGGTCGCGGACCATCTGGCTCAAGCCGGCTATAAGGTGATGGGACTGTCCAGACACTTACAGTCAGCTCCTTTGCAAGGTTGGGATACGCATCAAGTCGACTCTTACAGCAAGATAGGAATCGATCTTGAGGCGCATGCGATAGTTAACTGCGCAGGACCTACGTCAAAATGGGCAGAGGAATACCCCGAGGAATTCAAATTGTTTGTGCGTGAGCATGCAATCAGTATCCAAGAACTGACAGAACAAACTGGAGCCCAGCAAGTGGTCAATCTGTCAACAGTCCACGTATACGCAAAAGAGTTCAATGGACTCGTGTCAGAAACTCATCCTCACGACAACGACCATCCATACGCCTCTGGACATTCGATGTTGGAGGGGCTGCTATCTGAACAGGATAATGTAACGAACCTTAGGCTTTCGAATTCTTATGGGGCGTCGAGGGGGCTATCAAGTTCGAGCTGGGGCCTTTTCACACAAGACTTAGTTCGACAGCTTGTTGCCACTGGTAATGCGAGGATTAGAGGTAACCCTTCAGGCAAGCGTGACTTCATTCCCCTGTCGGACGTAGTTGCCGCGATACAACATGTTTTAGCGACGAGAAGCACAGGCGATTTTAACCTTGTTAGCTCAAAAACTTTGCGTCTAGCTGACTGGGCTAAACATTTAGCCAAAGTTGGTGCAACAATCCTGGATAGGGAGCTCTTTGTCGACTACACAATCCCTGGAGTTGAGGTGCCGAAGTACTCATTTGTCTCTGACAAGCTAAAAAGCGCTGGTTACTCTCATCCGAATAACCCGCGAACTGAGCTGGAGTCTCTTTTCAGACTTGCAATCGAGGTCAGAGATGAGGAATGAACTCACACCACTGGTTTCAGTCGTTATTCCAACTTATAACTACGCTCACTTCCTTGCCGAGGCCATAGAGTCAGTTTTAGCGCAAACCTACACAAACTTCGAAATGATAATCGTGGACAACTTCTCACTAGACAATACCGCCGAATTAGTCAGTTCGTATCTCGACGACCGAATCAAATTTTTGCAGTTCGAGAACGGGGGTTCAATAGCTGCTGCTAGAAATTTTGGTTGGAAAAATTCGAGGGGACAGCTCGTAGCGTTTCTCGATGCAGATGATTCGTGGCACCCGATGAAGCTTTCCAGTCAGGTGAGGCTCCATGACTCAAATCAAGCAGTTTCTTACCATGATTTGAAGCTATTTGGGGCGAGGAGCTTTGGAGCAGCAAAAGGACGCCATCTTAGAGGAAACCCAGCAGTTCAAATGCTCACAGGCGGAAATCCAATTTCGACCTCAAGCGTTGTGATAGCTCGACAACTTCTAGAGTCCTCTGGGGGCTTCCCTGAAAATCTGGAAATTGTGTCGGCGGAGGATTTTGCCTTATGGCTGATGATTGGGGAGCTAGGCGCGGAGTTCGTTTACATTCCTAAGGCGTTAGGGCGATACAGATTGCATGAGTCTTCCAACTCATCAGGTCGAACTGCTGGTGCTGCGGCCGTAGTCACGGATAAATACCGGTCCAACATGTCTCGTGGAGAACTAAAAAGGCTTGATGGCTGGCTCTCTTACGCCCATGGTGTCTCAGAGGCTTGCGGCGGTGCCAGGCGCGGACACCTTATGAGTGCTGTCATGAAGGCAAGTATGAGGTTTAAGTGGAGGGCGTTGGTACGAATCTTAATGCCCCGGCTTTAGCACTTCGGCGAAGACCGGCTTCGAATAGTACCGGACAAAGAAAGTCGGAAATGGCCCCGAAGCCGGCAGAAGCACTGCACCTTTCGACGCTTGAGAGTGAGGCTCAGCGCTACATTAAATTGAAGCAACTAAGAAACTTTTCCGAATGGGCCAAAAAATAGACCATCGAACCCGAACAATTTCGCTCCATCATCTCAAAGGCTTACGGGATAGCTTCGAGCTGACTCCCTGATTGTCCGATTTCTAGAGAGGCATTTCGGCTGGAGGCAGGAGTATTACCATTTCTTATAAAATTTAGGCATCCAGTAAAACCCAAGGCAACCAGGGTTCGCATGCCGTCCACCAGTAAACAGCTCGGGCTGCGTGCCCGCTGGGCACACCCCCCTGGTTGTTTCTGTTCAGGCCACCGGCCGCAATGGCATAGGTCCCAAGAACTCCTAAAATTAAAACTTCGCTTGGGCTGTCCGATGGCTTGGTTGGTTTGTTAATTGTCTCTTCGAGCGTTGGGGCGATAATTAGTATTCAACTGTCAGGCAGGTTGATTTAGGAATTGGGCTCGAGGGCGCTTCTCCGGATCGCGCAGTTGTCTATGCCGTTGGGTGTGATGATGATGGGGTTGGCACCCAATGTTTGGGTGCCAACAATTGGTTTGTTCTTAGTGGACTTGGGGCACGCTGGTCTGCACATTGACGCTGACTCACATGCCGTCGTGATTGAGAAGCTAACTGGGAAAAAGTTCTTGGCTTCCTTGCGCGGTGCTTGGAGCATTTATCTCTGCTCTGGTTGGCGGTTCAGGGACCAATGTTTCAACTCCCCACTGGCATGACCCCGTTTATTAAGTCCCTGACTTACGGGAGTCGTCTTGCGGCCAACCTTGGTTGGCAGGAAACCATGAAGATCGTGACTCAAAAAACCAAGGCATCCGCCTGATTAAATCGCTCGCAAGATTCAAGAAGCTAACCGAATCCTTTTGCGAAGGCGTGGATATGGCTGCAGTTCTGCGTCAGCTAAGCGTGACCGAGGCAACCTATTGCCCCCACTAAAATCAAAACGGCGATCTAAAATCCGAGGGAGCCAAAAAAACTCAAGCGCCCAGGGAAACAGAACCTGCAACTCAAAAAGCTGCTCGATGAAGCTGGGCTTGAAAAAGCAGTCCTCAAGGAGCTGGCTGGTCAATCGATTTTCAATTCGAGAAGACGCTAAAAGGCAAATCCGTGATGATTATCACCATCGTTGATGAACACACTAGATGGTGCTTGGGAGGGTTGGTTGATTACTCAATTACTGCATTGAGCCTGGCGGATCAAATCGATGTTCTATCGATTCAACGCGGAGTTCCGAAAGCCTTGCGAACAGATAACGGGACAGAGTTCATTTCTCAAGCCATCTCCAATTGGGGAACTGAGGCCGATTTGATAAACATTCCACCAGGGCAACCCCGGCGCAATGTTCATGTCGAATCTTCGAACTCGAGTCTTCGGATGAATGTTCAGAGGTGGACCAAATCCGATGGCTGAATCACGCAAACGACTCAAAGGCATCTGGTTCGACTAATACAGCACAGCCAGTCCACATTCATCTTGGGGCCATTTATCTCAAAAGGATTATTCTGACCTTTGCGCCCACTAAAACTAATCGATGACACTCATAAGGATTGGCCCGAATCTAGGGGTCGGGCCGCTAACCAAAGAGCCACGACTGCCGCCTAACTCTCCGCTGAGCTTAGGAATTTGACCGCCTTTAGGGCCAAGGTGGGTCATCAGGCGTAGATCGCCTAACATCACGCTCGGGGACCCGGGGTCTCTTGTTTTGGGCATTCTTTTGGGAAGACCTACAGTCAACTGCTCCGAAAGGTAAGCGCAAACTTGGACGATCGCAACCCAGACAAGAAGTAGAATAGCGTAACGAGAAAGTGAGTCATTTTGGGCCTTGAATTTACTGCCAAAAAGACAAAGAGCCGTAATGAAACCCGATTCTTCTTCTCCTTGAGGGATCTGGAGGAGAGCCTCGAAGAGAAGTCTGCTCGGGGCGCTCCAAAAGTTCACTTGTCATTAGGGGCTTCTTTTGGAGATTGGCAGAAGTCGACGGCTAATATCTCAAAGTCCATCTACAAAGATTTAGTTGAGGATGCCCCTAGCATCTTCAGGGTAATGAGAGGTCTTGAAGATACTTCGACGAGAAAAGGTGAGGTTTTAGTCGGGAGTTTGGCTTTTTACATTTCCTTAAGATTTGCTCGTTCGCAAAAACAAATTGAGCAACTCGGAAACAGGTACTTACTAATCGACACTGGCTTCAAGGCGCGCGCCGAGTTCGAGTTCCAAAGACCTTCTACTTCCAAAGAGGCCTTTGAACTTCTAGTTTCCAGTGAGTTCAACGAATTTGTGGATTACCTTGCGGTGAGGCTTCACTTCGGATCCACAGACTCTCTATCTGTGGAGCTCAAAAACCTCAACAAAATGCCTGACAAGGATGTTAGCTTCATCAAAAAAATATACTTGCTTCTTCAGAAAGTCCTTGCGAGTCGCTCCTCTCAAAATTCTATTTCAATTGTCTCCAGTTATTTGGGAAGGAGGAAAGACTTTCTTCTGCAATCCCTGCTTTATCAAGCTCCTTCCCTTCTGGAAGTTAGACCATCCAGGGCAGCAGAACAGGAGGGTGGGGCCAGAAAGCTTTCACTACGTGGACAGGCCACTCGCCGGGATACGGTCCTTTTTATTCTTAGTGTCCTTGTGCCTCATGCGCTACTGGAAGGCTTCGATTCCACCCTGCAGCGTGCACACTCCGTAGGATTCGCTAAAAATCCCTCAACCATATTCACAGCCAACAGCTTTGACACAGATGATGAGTTCAAGGTTCACTTGGCGAACGCCCTGCCCGACGTTAAGTATGTGGTAGCACAGCATGGCGTTGGGTACGGAGTTTCTAAAACCAGGGACATTTGCCCGGAACTCAACGCCTGCGACCTCTTTCTTAGCTGGGGATGGGGGGCCGATCAGGAGAAAATTTATCCGTTCGGACAGATAAAACCAAAGCTAAGAGCCAAATTTCCTAGAAAACTCAAGGGCGTGACTTTATTTTTGAGGTCTGAGATGTACTCATTCTTTTTGTCGGTGGACATGCACGAGCCCAACAGGCATTATTTTAATGAAATTGTGGGCTTATGCAATCAGTTGAACGACCTTAAAATACCCACAAGTATTCGTATCCACAATGCCACTTCCTCCGATCGTAGAGCATTCTTGATTGAATCAATCAAGGACATGAGATTCGTTAGCGTTCCCGATTCCGCGCCCTCCATAAAAAAGCTACTAGCCTCCGGGATAGGGATAGTTTTCACTTACGACTCCACGGGAATGCTGGAGATGGGCACTTCTGGTCTACCTTTTTTCTGCTTTATTCCCGACGGGGTCGAGCTAATAAAGGGAGAGTTTCGTCAGAACTACGCAGAACTTGAAAGGGTTGGGCTTCTCTCGGCAGACTCTGGCGAAGCGGCCCCTCTTATCTCATCTTGGATAAAGGCCGACGATGTCGTCAGAGCGGATCAGCTCAAGAAGTTGGAAAATTTTACATCCGGAATTGCACAGTACCCAAAGAATAAGACCTTGGCTCTTCGGAGTCTTTTAACAAAGCCCAAGGCTGCGAGAGCTCAAGATTTATCTTAGATTTCCCTGGGGAGGCTTTTCAGTCGAAATATAGAAAGCAATTTAGAGGCGCATTTGGGAAGCGGCTAATAATGTTAGTAGCATCACCCCGTTTATTATGCCCACAACTTATGAGAGTCCTCTTCGCGGCCAACCTTGGTTTGCAGAAAGGCTATAAAGATTACGCCTCTAAATGGACGCCGAGGCATTCGCCCGAACAAATCGTTCGCAAGATTCAATAGGCTGACCGAGTCCCTGCCGGAGGCGGGGGCATGGCTGCGGTTTTGCGCTTGATTCAGGCCACCAAATGCATGTCTGGGAAACACATCCAGTGTGTTCCGGAGCCTATACCCTAGAATCTCTGATGATGGCGTCACATAAAACTTCTGAACCAAATCGAATCCTAGCAATTGGCATGGTCGATAGTATCCACTTTGCTCGGTGGCTGGACTCTGCAAACGGTATTAATGCTGAGATTACGATTTTTCCATCTGGACCGAATCGCAGAGTTCACCAATTAATAGTTGCTTTGCTAGTGACGAATTCACGGCGGTTCACTCTGAGTAAGTTGATGACAGGGTTATCTCTTCCCATATGGTGCATGGACAGGCTCCTCGGAGGACAACTGAGGGCCTTGATCCTTCGTGCACTCCTAAAGCAAAGGCTGTTCGACATCGTCCACTTTCACGAAATGCAGTCTGGTGGATACCCCCTCACTCGGCTTCCAGCTAACTTGCTATCCAGGTCAAAGGTGTTCTACACCCCCTACGGAAGCGACTTATTCTGGTTTCAGAACGATGCTAAACATCTAGCTAAAATTCATCAGACACTGCGCCTTGTCAATGGTATTTTTCCTGAATGCGAAAGAGACGGCATACTCGCCCACCAATACGGCTTTCAGGGTGAGCTGCTGACAAGCATGCCCGCCGCCGGTAGTCTGCAGTTCGATGTTACAGAGCTTGTGCCCGTGTCGGGCCGCACAAAGATACCGTGAAAGGCTACGGAGGAACTTGGGGCAGGGCAATCCATGTTTTACATGCCCTCGAGGCAATTCAGGACCATCTTCTTGGCTTCGAAATTCACCTTACCTCCGTGACAAAAGACGTTGCGAAAGAAATCGGAAGATTGCAGTCGTCTTCCAAGCTGAATCTTGTGCCCCACCCCAAGTTTTCCCTGTCTTCTGACGAGATGAGGGCTCTCCTACAAACGTCGAAGTTCCACATTGCCGTTTCAGCGTCGGATGGGTTTCCCGCGAGTCTTATGGAAGCTCTTATATGTGGAGCAATTCCGATCCAATTTGACACTGCCTGCCCTCCAAATTCTCTGGTTGAAATTTCACCCGAGAATTTTGTGTCTACTGAAAACTGGGGACAAATAGGCGAGGTGCTACTTGGCCTTGGGGCGGACCCGAAAAGTCTTCAGCTTCTTTCAGCGAACTTTACCGAGTGGCCTGGAAAACAGGTTATCGAACCCGAGGAATTTCAGTCAATCATCTCAAAGGCATACGGAATCGTTTCTACCTGCCTCTGATTGTCCGATTTCTAGAGAGTCATTTCGGCTTGAGTCAGGAGTAGTACCATTTCGTACAAGATTTAGGCATCCGGTAAAACCCAAAACAACCAGGACTCGCTTGCCGTCCACCGGTAAACACCGTGGGCTACGCGCGCGCTGGGTACTGCCTTGGTTGTCTCTGTTCATGGAAATGGAATGAAATGGTATGTGCTAATAAATCGTGACATTTAGAGCTCACTTGGGCTGTCCGATAACTTGTTTGGACTTTTGTTCTCGGGCTTCCCTTCGAACCCTCGGAGTCTCAGGCCCGGGCGTCGTCCGTAAAATAAACTATGCTTTTGGAATGAAAAAAATCCAAGACGTAACTGTTGTGGTGCCTATAAGAAAGAGTGGAACAACGAAATCTAGCACAGGTCCGAGACCATTTGCTGGAAGAGGATCTAGGGACGAAATGTCCCTTCTTCACTGGAAAATTGAGCAGCTGCTAGAGGTTTTCAAACCGACCAGCGTCCTGGTGAGTTCGAACTGGGATTTGGCTCTTGATGTGGCCTCGGATTACGGTGTGAGAGCAGTCAGAAGGCCGGAACATCTGGCCCAATCAGATTCGCGATTTGAGCAAGTCATACAACACTGCGCCAACCTGGTGGATACATCAGACATTGCTTGGTCGCCGGCTACTTTGCCTTTTATGGGGCCCTCCGAGATCAGGGACACGATTGCCAGCTACATGCGCCTGGATTCTGTCGCCAAGGAGTCGGGGACGGTGGCTGTGAGCGAAGATAGAGCGTACTTCTTTATGGGTGGACACCCACTCAACTTTCCAGTAGGCAAAGGCCATGTTCGAACTCAAGACATCCATCCGATTGTGAAACTTAACTGGGCATTCAGCATTAGACCAACCGAGACAGTCAAAGCGACAAGTTACATGTTCGCTGAGGCTCCGAACTTCTTCCTAGTCGATAAGCTTGCGAATTTTCACCTGAGCAATGAGTTGGATTTTAGCATTGCACAAGCTCTGACCCGGCTTTATGAAGAAAGGCTCAATTCGTGATTCAAGAAAGCTTCTCAGAAAAATTGACGCAGCTCGTGGATTCCAATTTTATCCTCGGCATGAAAGTTGAAACGGAATCTGAAGGCCTACCTTGGCAGGAAATCAGTCGACTCAGGGTTATTTCCTCGAAGTTCTCAATCCCATTCTTGGTGAAAATAGGTGGGGTAGAGGCAATAACAGACATGCAAGCTGCGGTGACTTTGGGCGTGGATGAGCTAATCGCACCCATGGTGGAGTCTAAGTTTGCCGCTTCCAAGTTTTTAGACGCATCAAGTTCTCATGCAAACGCGGTGGGTGGCAAACGCCTGCTCATAGAAAGCACTCAGGGCATCGCAAACTTGACGGAGATTCTAGAGTTTAGCCACTCCAAAATCTCTGGGGTAAATTTCGGCCGCTCAGACTACTCCTCGTCTCTAGAACTGGATACCGGCGAGCCGGTCAAGCCTGACTCCAAAATTGTCAGTCGGAACATCTCGAATGCCATACAGGAGGTTCGGAGTATGGGGTTAGAGGTGACGATGGGCGGAAAGATTACACCCGACAGCATCCCACTAATTCGTGACTCATTTAACCACGTGCCGGACAGACTTGAGACGAGAAGATTCGTATTCTCGTCAGAAATGGCCTTCCACGATGAGTCTCTAGTCAGAAAACTGCTTGAGTTGGAATTAGAAATGCTGAGTGCTTTCGTGGCGCAAAACAACAGCTCTGCTTTACGAACGAGTGTCTATGTAGGTGAGTTGCGTGCAAGACTTGAGCCCAAAAAGAAAGCGCCCCCAATAATTTAGCTAAGGTTGCATGTCCAAGGTTCTTTTTCCGCATCTAGGTGTTGGTTCACCAAGGGTAATTCCGAGTTCTTGTTCGAAGCTATGTAAGTGGCTTACGGATGGGTGATTGATCTCCAGACTTGCTGGCGCAGCTCATGGCGCTACTCCCTTCCTTCGGGGTCAGGAAACCATAGAGGTTGTTATCATTTCCCACTTGCTCTTTGGATCTCGGGGTGCTCACTTCACGTCTATAAATATCTCTAACTCATGGTTTTTTCAATCCAAGCACTTCGGCCAAAGGCCCAGTTTTTGAAATTGAGCCAAGGCAGGCGTAGGCTCCATACTCGGCGGCTAGTCTTGGGGCTTGAGAGTCCGACTCAGCCCTTCGTAAAAGTCAACTTTAGACTCCCAGCCAAGCGCCCCTCGAATCCTTGACGGGTCACCCACTGTAGTTATCGGGTCAAACACATCTTGCTGCCCCCAAGTCACCTTGGTTCCAGGACGCCATTCGACTATTCGATCGACTATCTCCCGAACAGAAACCGAGCTACCAGTGCACACGTTGAAGAGATAACTCCCCGGAACCTTGACCTCAAGCGCTCCCATGAAGGCGTCTGTGCAGTCACTGATGTAAGTCAAGTCCCTGCTGCGGTCTGGGCGGCCTTTAACTTCAATGCATCCTAAATTAATTGCCTGTCCCAGAAAGATACTCACGATCCCTTGATCGTAGTTATTGATATCTTGGCCGGGACCATAAACGTTGTGAAGTCGAAGCGCTACATAAACGGATTCGGGGTTTCTTTTCTGAAAAAGGTGTCCGTACTTTTCCGCCGACAACTTGCCAACCCCATAAGGGGATAGAGGCTCTGTGGCGTCATCCTCCTTAAATGGAGGCATCCCCTCACCCTCCCCGTATACAGCTACAGAGCTGGCATAAACAAACTTTGTAATTCCAGCCTTTTCTGCAGCGGCATGAAGGCTTATAGTCTGCAGAACGTTTATCTCTGCATCGAGCACTGGGTAATTTTTCGATCCCGCTGCTCCGTTTTGCCCCGCAATGTGTAAGATTCCCTCCACATGATTCTCTAAGAGGATTTCAGGAGTTATGTCCCGAACTTTCATCTCAGAAAACGACACGCCATCTGGGACATTTTTCAGAGTACCCGAACTTAAGTCATCCACTCCATAAACCGAAAACCCTTGGGTCAACGCCTTTGCTGCCACGTGTGACCCGATGAACCCAGCCACCCCAGTTATCAATAAGCTCATACAATTGAGTCTAATTGCTCGAACGCACCGTTTTATCCTGACGGCATCACTCGAGGTGGACGCCTCTAAGACCATCGCCACCAAAGTTACGAGCATTCCTATTGGCTCAAAAATAGTCTCTGATTTTTGTGCTCACTCCGCTGTAGGGCAGCCATTAAAAGCATGCAACAGCCCTCTCGTGAATAGTGGCCCAATTTTCAAGGTGCGGCCATCGCGCTTCGCCTGGCCTGTTCCCATCAATTTTTCAAGCCTAAAGGGTATTCGGGCCGACAGCGACAGGGCCAGGTGTAGTCAGCCAGTAGTTTGAGGATACAGCTCATGCAGCGACTCAACATACTATTCTTACTAAATATGAAGTCCAATAAATCTGCTCATGCTGAAGAACTCGTCATCTCGGCGATTGTGCCGGCCCGCGGTGGCAGCAAGCGGTTTCTCAACAAAAACCTGGCGACAATCAACGGGGATTCCCTCGTAAGAAGAAAAGTGTTGCAGCTCAAAGAAGCGTGTTCATTTCAGACTATTTTCGTTGCTACGGACTCGCATGAAATTGCTGAGATAGCCAAAAACGAGGACTGTGAAGTACTGTGGCGAACACCCGAGTGGTCCGATGATGAAAAGGCTAAAAGCTTGTCCGACACGATAGCTTACCTGGCCGAAAAGATGGATGCGCCTCACGTTTATTGGGCACAATGCACATCCCCATTCATCGATGCTAAATTGATTTCGGGTTCTGTTCAGGACTATTTCGATGGGATAGCGGAGGGCTATGACTCACTTATCTCCCAGCAGAAAGTTTCAGATTTTCTATGGCAGAGTTCTCAGCCACTGAATTATGGAACCGGTTCACGCATGGTGAGATCTCAAGATCTTCCACTGTTGAGTCGTATGACCTTCGGCATACTGATGGCCCCCAGGGAAAAGCTAATTCAGTGGCGTTACTACCATGGTCCAAATCCGAAAATTACATATCTCGACAAGCTGCAAAGTATCGATATTGACGATGAATTCGATTACCGCCTTGCTCGTTGTCTAGCCAGCCAAATGTGAGATGAAGCTGTTAGCTTGAGTAATGTCATGGAAGTCGCGTTCGCTATCCAACCAAGATCAGGTTCGAAGAAAGATGCTGTAATAAAGAACGCGATCAGAATCGAAAAGATGCTCTCGATTGTCGGCAAGCGAGCGCGCTCGTCATTGAGGCCCCCCAAAAAGTTGCAAGCAACCAAAAAAACTCAAAAGGCGCTAGTAAAAGTGGCACGATTCTCAGGCGCTGGCTCTTGAAGCGACATACTTGAGTGCAATCAAGGGAATTGCAACCTTGAAGACCGGAGACATTGCAAAGAGCTTTCCCGAAAACTAGTGGCCTTTGCTACCCCAACAGATATCTCGCACCACGACCTGTGTGGATCAGGTCATTGCCGAGCTTTTGCCTTTAGTAGCGGATGTACACATCAACCACGTTGCCGGCAGGAGCATGCCCTAAGCCCCAGACCGTGGAGAGTGACTGCTCTCTAGAAATAACTTG
>Ga0307982_1001306_pt1 | contig 20332 bp, 19 predicted proteins | sample OrgLakmetagen989_FD_201847 | JGI IMG/M metagenome (GOLD analysis project Ga0307982, IMG submission 201847) | Saline water microbial communities from Organic Lake, Antarctica - #989 | ecosystem: Environmental > Aquatic > Non-marine Saline and Alkaline > Saline | place: Antarctica: Organic Lake... | reverse complement strand
GAGAAATAATAATAATCCATTATCTTAATTTCCAGCAGGGTTTTACCAACCGCGCCGGAAGCCATTCAATGACCCATAAGAAATACCACAATGGCCTTTCTGATTAATATAACTACCAAACTTAGTAATGGATATTGACACCATTAGAATAGAAATAAGAATAATCCATTAACTTAATTTCCAGCGGTGTTATCCATCAGGACCTTTCACCAGGGCATTTTTACCATGATGATGAGCGGTTGCACTTCTGTGCTTATGTCTTGTTATCCGTGAGGATGATAAGGCATTATACCAGCGCTGTGGTGAATGAATATTTAAGCTTTTTGACTTGCTACAACAGAGACCATTGGAGTTCTATAACTGTTTCCCATATAGTCGCCATCCAGGTTGTGTGGTGTTCCTACAACCATGTTGCTTACATCACTGTCTCTTATTATTGCAATGTGTGTGATATTGCTTCCATTGTCTTCTGTTATGTGTATCTTGTATTCCTCAAATCTAAACCCTTCACCTGATACTAAACTATATGACAGTGCAATGTTATCATGAGGTGTTATGTATGAGTTTGAAGATGACACATCCCACACCAGTGATTTACCTACAACATGCTGAATTGCACTGTTTCCATCAAGACCATCAACCAGATCAATTGATGATAATTCCAGAGATAGAGGTGTTGAAGCGGGTTCCTCAACTGGTCCATTACCACCATTACCCCCACCTGTTTGACCACCATTACCACCACTTCCATCTCCACCATCAACAGCCACTCCCTCATTGAATTCGGGCATTGTTAATTCATGGCGTTCCACCCCTGTAATGTCTAAACCCTCATAGAGCACGTCAATGAGCTGATTAAACTTACTCTTCACACTTGCATGCAGGTTGGTCCTTGCAGTCAGCGCATCACTTAGAGCCACTCTTAATTCATCATCAGTTGATAGGAAAGCATCAAGAGTTCTGCGAATGTAATCTTCATTAAGTAGTGCTTCCACTCTTGCACCAAGGTTATGGTTTAGCTCGTGCTCCACAACATTCAGTCTGTAGTTAGTGCCTTGAAAGTCTTGTAGAGTTTTTTTGGATTGTATGATAATTCCTGACATGAGTAATAATAAGAGGTGAGAAAATAATAATTCAACTGACCTTCACAAACTGCATCTCCTCAAATTCTCCATTCTCCTTATATCTTCCAATAACCAAACCATCTGATAACAACCCAAGAAAGTTCTTAATCACTTCCATGCGTGCCAATACGTCTGCAAAGTTGGTGCGCTTCTCACCGTCCTTGTAAATGAAGCCTTTCTCAAATACTACCACATCCCCCATTGTAATGACCGGGTTGCTATTGTAGCGCATGATCCACCCTGCCTCAATGGTCTTGCTTTCAATCACCTCACCCTCGCGGATATCCACCCGCCTCAGTTCATGTAGTCTCGTCTGTTTGTTATATATGGTGCTCATTTATATGAAAGCAACATTTTATTTTTCTCTATAAATTCCTTCGCTTCCTGGTTCATCATTGCACTCAAATGTGGCACCAGTGTCTCCAACACCACGGGGATATGTCCTGGTTCGCTCAGTGCCCCCTTGATGGCTTTCAATATGCTCTGCTCGTGCTTCATGAAAGCACTGACATCATAGACATTGGATAATCTATAAGTGAAGCTATTAAGTGTTCGCAAAATGGTCTCATCGTCCATTGTATCATCATCCAGCTCATACAACCCCAGTAGAGTTTCGCAGTCGTTTCGCACAGACGCCAGCAGACCAGCATCACCATTGAAGAAGCCCACAAGCTCGTTCATCTGCTCCAATACCCCATCTTTGTTGAATTTCTTATCATAAGTGTATTTGTATTTCAGTAATGAGTAGTGTCTCTTCAATGCCTTCCAATAGTCGCCTTCATCCATGTAAGTCTGCACTGCTTCCGCAAGATTGTCTTTTACATTCACCTGAAAAGAGTTGATGCGTGTGCCTGTCTGTTTGTCTCTTAGGTCATAGATGATTGAATAGTCCATATACTTGCCGTCTGTAATCGCCACAACATCCATCTTAAACAGTCCTTCACTTTGCAGAGCGTCGTGCAGAGTTATCTCGTGGGTGCCAACTTGCTTCCTCCCTGCTTGGATTTCCATAGGCGTCCATCGCATGACATGATAGCGCATATGGTGCTTCATTGCATTCCATTGCTTCTCGGTTGGTTTATCCTTCACCAATGCCATTGCCTCTTTCAGGTCCTCGGGGCTGATGACACCATCCTTGACCAGTCTTCGCAGTCTTTCCCTTGTTTCATTTGGATTGGAACCAATGACCTTACCTGCCTTATAGTAAGCCTTATCATTGATGACTTTGAACGCCTTCACCTCACCTGCCTTGATGTCGCCAACATGCACGCCCTCCATTCGGCGCAGGTGTTGCACCATCTTCTGGAACCGCTTCACCAGGTTTGATGCACTTGACACCTTTACCACTTCATACAGGTCAAAGTCAGATGGATACAGCGTGGATTTGATCGCCATGGAACCCAGCACTGAGACATTGCCTGCATCAAATGACATGGCTGATATCACTGCCTCAGCATCAGCACCGTAGTTGAGTGGATACTGCTTACGAGATAGAACACCCTGACCTGTTAAGCGCTTCCATAGTCCATTTACACGGGCATGTTTGCTTGCTGGTGGTTGTATGTCTTGCCCTACTGTGGTGCGGTGAGGTAGTGCAGTTGCTGGGTTCAATTTCTGCCCACCGTTTGCAGTGTCAGTCTTGATGGATTTTGATACTTCATCTGACAGTTTTGACATGAAACCACTGAACCCTGCGCCTTGTAGGTCGCTCTCTCGGTAGAGCAGTGTCAGTAAGTCCTGGCGTGTTGCGTTGTCTGGTATTGTGGTGTTGTAATATGCTTCTGCCATTCTGTGGAGTTGTGCTTTGCTTTTGCGCTTCATATACACTACAAAACTATTTTTATATTGGTTGTATGTGTGTGTTGTGGTGGTGCTGTGTCAGTGGATGATAAGCATCAAAACAAGAGTATTCCGTGATGGTTTCTATCCCGTACCAAGCGGAGCATGACAAGCAACGCAGATAGCGTAGAGATACAATGACATAATAATGACACATTGAGAAAGACAGATTATAATTTAAATGAATAATGGTTCTGTTTTCATTTTCCAATTGTTTGAATTCATGAAATGGCACCAAATAGAATAACGCAGGAATTTTCGAAACGTTATGGAAGCAAACACCTTTCACTGCTTCACAGCACCAATTGAGAGACAGCAACAACATAGAACTATATAACAATGTTATACATTATAGTCATGTCTGTTGGTGTCTGTTGTATGTTGTTGTTTGTGTCAGTGTTGTTGGTGTTGGTGTCTGTCAGGTGCTGTGGTTGTGGCATGACTTCCAGGTGTGCCACTGCTCTTGAAGGGTGTCAGCGTCATAGTTGCCGTGCTTGGTGCCCTTGGACCATGTTTGAAAGGGTTCATAGTGCCCTGTGAAGCAACACGCTAGACCAACACGGAACCATAGTGAATAACACCCACGATAATCCTCATCATGTTTGCCATCAACTGGAAGCTTATTGAGAACACTCTTTAACTCCTCAGTTGTGATATGACACCCATAGACATTCTTGCCGACAGAATTGACACGCTTGGCACCCCGCTTCACCAGCTTTAATTTTCCTGCTTTACTGGATACAATGTTGGATAAACACCATGCTTTGAGGTCTGCTGGCATTCTCTTGATGGCTGTGTCGTGGATGACTTTGTAGGCGTTGCCATTGATGCTGGATGGTGGTGCAACAATGTAGGCACCATCATTACGCACATCAATCTGATGCAGGTTGTTGGTGCTAGTCTTAATCTCAGGTTCATACATGAAATACATGTGGTATCCTCCATTAGCACTCTGCACTGTGAGCGTGTCAATGTATTTGATGTAGTCTTTACCAAAGTGCTCCACGAATGCAGACACCATCTCATAGCGGGGAAAGTCCAGGTCTAACACTGTGATGTTGTTCTTGTATCCAGTGAGGCATGCAACATTGTCGTGCCCTTTATTGTTTATGTTGGTCTCATCAATGTCCTTCCACGCGAACTTTGGTTTCTTTGAGTTGTGTTGTAATGAGAACATGATTTTGTCTTGAAATTGAGTGTTGAGCTTGATTGGCATGATTAATTGATATACGGGTTTAATGTTTAAGTGATTTAATTAAAAATTACATTGTATTCCTGGATGAATTTGACAGCATAGTCCGGCACATCACCACCAGCACCACACTCAACAGGAACAGGGTGAAAGCATTTGGAACACTCATTAAGATACTGGCAACATGTAAGCAATTCATAGCAGTGGATGCAGACATATCAGTGGTAAGTCAGCACTTAATTCAACAGGTGGGGCGAAAGTATTCATTCTACCTCAACACATTCAAGAGCTACAACGCTACAAAGGTCCATTTCATCAATGACGAGGGCACATTCTTTAACATGGTGAAAGACGAAGATACATACTTACTGGCAACAGACAGCAAGAGCACAGCAGACATCTACAACCTGAAAGCATCCACTGACACAGGCAAGACAGTGAAGCTCATCACCAGCGAAACACCAGACACAGAGCGCATAGATTTAGACGCCCATGACAGGGCAATATACTCTCCAAAGCTGTTGTATGGATTAGATAGCACACGACGCCGGAAAGTCTTTGCACACTACAAAGGGCACACAATCTCACCCACCGCAATGATCCAGCAGATAACCCGCTGTCGGGACATTGAAGCAGTGTTTATTCATTTCTCTAACCAGGAAAGCATTCCATGTATGTATGACACCATGAAGGAAATGGTTGGTGCCTACCGTGAGAACGTGGAGCACATGCACGCTGAAATAGACGCCATGTATGACGATGAAGAGGACGAGGAGCAGAAGCCATACATTGATGAAGCCGAGAGATTGTATAACCACTTGTTCTACATGGTGAATTACATGGAAGATTGTTATAATACAAACAAATTCCTGCATCTTACAGACATCATGAGCACCAGAGGCTTTGATGTCATTCTACCTGAGCGCCATGACATTTCAAATTTGAAGCTGGCAGATGTTAAGAAAGCATTGAAGACCATGAGAGCTGAGGACTTTGATGTAGAGCACCCAATGGTTCAGAGGTTGTATGAAATGTTAAAAGTGAAAGCTGATGACATGCAGGAGTTCATGGAGTTCTTTACTGACGCCACTAAATTGGAAAAACACTTCAACTACTGTGCCTACTTCAAGAAGACAACACAAGACAACCTACACAAGCTGGAACAACGCCAAGACTTTGATTTAAGCAAGTGCAAAGATAGGACACTTAAATTCAAACTGCTGGATGATTTACAGCTGGCAATTGGAGCCAATAAAGACGACATTGAAGACTATACCCCCACAAATGATGCCATTCCAGAGGCAACCACCATGGACCTCATGAAGAGATACAGACAGCTCTTCCGAGTGAGAAGCAAAGCAGTGGAAATGAAGACATGTAATGACGTGTATGATGTTGTAAAGAAGGTGTATAGGGGTATGTTTGACATCAATGACAGCAAGAAACAAAAGCGGGTGATCGTGAATGAGGAACGTGTTCGTTTGCTACAATTCAAGGTGAAGACCATAGAACAGCACCAGAAACTACTACAATATAGAACACCCAAGAAAATTGTTAAATTGTTTTAGTGTCTATTCACACTACCATTATCCAATACCACTTTGGCAGTTATTATAGTAGAAATAGCCAAAGTGGTATTTGTAAAAACACCCATCTCATACATTCCAGCAGGATGATTTCAAGTAATTAACAGATACTAATATTAACAGTAATATCAATATCTTACATCATGCACCATTCCTACCCCTACAACAGGAGAGGTGTTCCAACTCTGTCAAACCACCCTGAAACACCACAATGAAATAAACAATAAAACCACTTAAAGATTTCCTAAGTCGTTCAAACCCCCTTAAAAGTTCTACAATTGTTTTACGTGTGTGCTATACCCCATACGCAAAACCCCTAAATTACTTTTGACCCCCAACAAGAAAAAAGTATTTTGGAACCAGTTTGGAGCACTTGGGTAAAAAAAATGAATTAAATAATAAAATAACTTAAAGAAACCCCTCGTATGACTAGTATAACCGCATAACATGAACTGCATCCAACAATTTGAATACACACACGAACAAACCCAAGACTTCAACAAGCTAGTCCGCCATTTGTATGAATGGGCTAAGGTTGTAGGCAAGAACAATATGGAACATAACCTCCACAGTTCTCTACACTTTGATGTTTTATCAGAAGAAGCCTTAGAGGAGGACACTGATGACAGTAAGACAAGCAGGTCCTTTGGTGGAAAGTGGGACGACGAAATGGACGAAGACAACGACCTAATCAGTGATGACGATACTGAATGGAACCTATTCAAAACCAGAGCTGACTTATTACTACTAGCACCAACACCACAGGGCGAATTAGAAACTCATCATTACGACAAAGCCAAGGCAGGGAAATGCCTGAACCGCTTCGACAAAATGACAAAGAAGCTACTCAAAGAGTATGGCACCATAGAGACAGTCATCATCATGATGGAAGCCGTGAGCTATGCTAAAACACTCAAATCTCTCAAAATGGTAGATTAAATACCATACAACTTATTCTTTACTCAAAACTATCAATAGGGATATCATTCCTACTGATACCCCAACACCCCCAAAAAACACGATAGGGGATAATAAAATAATAAAATCACATAAGAAAAAAACTCGTATAACAATTGTAATGCACCATAACCACATTCAATAAATTCCATGAACTCAATCCACATGCAAGAACATCCATAAACCATAACAACATAAACCATAAGCACATAATCCATCCATACATAAACCATAAGCACATAACCCATCCATACATGAACCATAACAACATAATCCATCCATACATGAACCATAACAACATAACCCATCCATACATAACCCATCCATACATAATCCATCCATACATAAACCATAACAACATAATCCATCCATACATAAACCATAAGCTCAACTACAACCACAACATACAATCAACACATGCAATAAACCTCAATGTAATTAACTCCATAACCATCAACACATAACACCCATCATATTAATTCTTTCACAATACGTAATATTTTTTTTTTAACCCTTCTTCTCAATACATGAGCTTCAATGCTCCACATATGTATTACCTTCTTTCTTCTTTCTTCATCACCATTCTTCTCAATACATGAACTTCAATGCTCCACATATGTATTACCTTTATTCAATCACTAGAACACATATCTTGAATATGTATTCTAAATTAATAAATAATAAAATCACCTAAATATTAATCCCGTATGTATAGTATATAACCACATGACCTACCTAACAGAACTATTAGAACAACTACCATACTCTACTAAGAACACCCCTAACGTTAGAAGCATCTTGAAGAAGCTGATGGCTACTATGGGGATACAAATGTTTTTGAAGAAGGACTACAAAGACGCTGAGAAACTCAAAGCTTATGTCATTGAAGCAATGAAGCCCAGTAAGTATGCTGAGGCAACACAGGTGCTGTTCCGTGTAGGTGAAAGCCTTGGTGTGAAACAGGAAAGGCTGGATGCACTTGAAGCGATACGGGACAATTTCAGGGAGAACAGATTGAAAGACTACAAAGAGAATGCAAAGTTCATTCCTGACAACTTTGAAAATGTAAAAACATCCTTGAAGAAGTTCTTTGACGATAGAGATGAAATGAAGAGGCGTTTGGCTAAGTTCGTGTATGCATACGGGGGCATACGACAGGGGGACATACGCCAGACTAAGATACACACCAAGCGAACATATCCAAAGGACAAATCATTTAATTACTTTATGATACACAATAAGACATGGCTCATTTACAACCACAAAAACGCCCACAGAAGCAAACAGGAGCGGGAGTTGGAAATTCCTGAGTTGTTGTTGGATGAAATGGAAGACAGTGAGAATGGCGTGTTCTATTTGACAAACACTGAAACACCAGCGAATGCCTCTAAAATAACAAGGGTCTTTAAATCCATGGCTAACATAACCATGAAAGACCTGAGACACATGGAGGCAGAGCACTTCAAGGATGAACCAGTGCAGAAACAGAAAGAAGTCGCAGACAAAAACGGACATTCACTTTCCACCATGAGATTACTATATAGCAACTTTGGTATTAATGGAGACATATCAGAGACCATGGTGGAAGACGCAAAGCAACATTATGAGCGCATATTGAAGAAGTTAGAGGAACAACAGAAGACAACCCCCAAAGAGCTCACCCCTGCTGATTGAACTCATAAGACCGCCCAACTTTCCTCACATTAAATTTCTTGTCTATAACCTTGATATCTTTGGGTAAATCTTCAATCAATTCCTTTCGTGGTTGCCAGTATAGCGGGCGGTATCCAGTGTATCTCACCATATACCCAAATTCACCAGCATCATTAAAAGCAGGTTTTACAATCTTACTGACTTTGTAAAACTCTTCTCTTTCCAATTTTTCATTAACATTCGTTATTGGCTGTAATTGGTTTATCGTGTAGCGCCCTTCCAGTTCATTCAGTGTGTATTGGTGAGGGCGCCCTGTGTCTTTACCTGGCTTGAAGACTTGCTTAATGGTATAGACCTCTGTGCTGTATCGTATGCTACTGGACGCTTTTGCGTTTTTGTTTAGGTAATTCACCACTCTCACTGTATCACCAACCTTCAAAACAGGTTTATCATCAAAGTGAGAATTCCTCAACCTCGTTTTCTTCAACTTGGTGTGAATGTTTTCATATGAGCTGTCATTGAGGACATCCATAGGGGTGGCATTTGTTGCAGTGCTGACAGTGTTATTAATTGCATACTCTACATTATCCAAGTTGTCTAACCAATTCACAATGTTTTTGTTTCGCAGGCGCATTTTCAAGATGACGTCCCGGACAGTTCTATTCATTCGCTCAATTGTTCCATTTGCATACGATGACGCTTCAACACTGGTAAAGATGTGTTTAATTCCATGCTGTTTTAGCCATTTATCCACAGTTCCTTTAAACTCTGTGCCGTTGTCGGTTTGTATTGCCTTGACTGTGCCATACTCCTCACTCTCCTTGATGACAGACTGGATAGCCTTCAACACATCTGCATTTGTTTTCTGTTTGAGAGCCTTCAACCATACAAACTTGCTGAATGTATCAATTGCAGAGAGAATGAATGTATGCCCGTCATCTGCTTCCTTACTCATGTCTATCAAATCCACTTGCAGTTTGGAGAGGGGTTTGCTTGGGACAGATGAGACGATTTCACGCTTTGGTTTAGGTGCCCGTGTGATTTGATTTAATTCATTGTCTTTTAACCATTGCATCACTTGCCTGCGTGTAATGCGTGCCTCTGGGTGTTTTCGTCGCAGGTATTGGTAGAGTTTGTCCCGTCCAAATGGTATCGTCTTGTAAGTTGCTGAGAGTAGCTGTTGCTGTTGCCGTGTTAGGTCCATTCTTATAGTTGGACTAGAATAAGAAAAACGAGATGAGACATTTAAATTGCTTAAAGATTATCCTTGTATGTAAGTTATACACCAATGAACTACTCCATGAAAACTGATATTGAACTTGCACTAACACTCACCCTCAACCGCATCAAAGCAAAACATGTCTCAGCAGACCTACAAGACAATAAAATCAAATTTAGTGCCCTGCTTATTACATGGTTGAGTAATCTCCACAAAGCACCATTTTTCAAGCAACTGTTTCCAGACAAGGGTGAAATGTATAATGTTCTCCGTGTAGTGGATATGGTTGAGGATGACCTTTCACTATTTGATGACCCTGATATTCAAGAACAATTGCATATCAAGAAGACTAAAACGAAAGCAAAGACAATTCCTATTAAGAGCATGGATGAAATCAAGAGAATGAAACCCAATATGTCAATTTACAACGACAATGGAACAGAGGTCATCATTTTTCACCCTGCCCGAATGGTCCTCATTAACAACGATAAAACAAAACGGGTCCATAAATACAATGATTTCAAAAAGCCTTCTATAATCACTATTGATAAAGAGAATGGTATTATTCACTTTCACAAGCACAACCGAAGCGCCCTACCACCTGCCAAGGTTCAACTGTGCCCCAAGAAGCTGGAAGAGATGATGTCCTTCTTTTAATTTTACTTTCTATCTTTCATTTTTTGAATAATAGATTGAATTTTATTCATTTTCTTCCCCTTTCCTGTGCTCGGGTTGTATCGTTGCGCTGGTTTGCGGGTTCTAGCACTCCTCTGCCTTAGTTGTGGTGTTGTCGGTCTTCTGCGTAGAACTGATGGAGACCGTGTTGGTGGTGCCTTAGGCACTGGTCTTCTTTGTGGTGGTGCTACTCTGACAATGTCCTGGGGTATGTATGGCAGAGGTGGGGTGCGTGGTTGTGGCATCTCTTGTGGTTCAAAATACGCACGCCCATTGTTGTTGGATGGTGGAGAGGGTGGTGCATCATATGACACAAAAGTGTCACCATCATCATCGTCATCATCATCATCATCATTATCGTCATTGTCATCATCATCACTGTCGCTTTTTGCCATAGCTTCTGCTGTTCTGCGTGCTTTCTTCACGTCATAGTTTCCAGATGGCAGGATATCTTTCAATTCCTTTAACCCTTTCTTTGCTTCTTCAAATGAATTGAATAGATGTGTTGGTATTATCTTCCGTGGATTTGCTTTGATGATTTCCTTGAACTGTTGTGAGAATGCCATTTGTCTGCTCTGTGGGTCCATGTCAATCGTGCTTTCCAATGCTTTCAACATCAGGAACATCTTATACATCAATTCCAACTCTTCAATGTTCTCAACATTGTCCTCATATCTCTTTAACAAACTGGCATACTGTTCTGGATTACGCTCCTCTCTCATTGCTTCATCAACTAGACCCTTGATATGTGTAATGTTGCCATCAATGCTTTCCTCCAAAATGGTAGCATATCGCTTCAAATCATTCAGTGGTAATGTTGTTCCATACTTTTGTAAGTTTCCAATGGCCTGCTTCATTTCTTTGTCGCTTCCAACCATGTTGGAAAAGTCAGTATCCACAATTGAATTGAAGAACAATTCAAATGCCGTCTTAACTTTCTCAATGTCATCACCATCATTAACATTGTTGTCAGTTGGTGCCGGTAATCCGTCTGCCAGTGCTTGTTTCTCTGCTAACTGTTTGGCACGTTGGGCGTTCTTATGTTGCTTCCATGCATGACCCTCTACTGTCCTCATACCTTGTCCTGCTAGTGTTGCATCAGCGTAAGCTAGATTAGATGCGTATCCCGTGGGGCGGTTAAATGAGCCCAATGGTTCTACATGTGGATGAATGTATCCACCACTTACAAAAAATTGCTCCCGTGCTCGGTTTCCTTCAATAGCGTCCTTGATACGTGAAAGACGATATGCGCGTGCTTCTTCATGTGGCTTTGCGTAAGGGTTCATACTGTTATATAACTAACATGGATATTAAATTATTAAACGAGGTTGTTGGCTTTGATGTGCTTACTTGCTTGTGGAAGTGTCATGCCTTCTTGCTTCATGAGCTTTGAAACCAGTGCATTCCGTTTGCGTTGCTTCTCTGACAGTGTGCGTGTTTTCTTTGGTTTCTTACCTAACCCGACTGCTGATAACACTGCTGGGGCGACCTGTCCTGCTGGGTGTGGAATGATTGGCGCTACTATCTTCACAGCCTTTGCCACAGGTTTCACCACGCTGTTGAAGCCACGTTGAAAGTCCCCCCAAAAACCTCCACCTACAATATCACTCTCTGCCCCCATGATTTCTTTGGCATACTTCTTGCCTAACTTCTCATAACTCTTTGCTTTCTTTGCTTGTGCTCCACCCACTACACGCTCCAAACCTTCCATACCACCTCCACCAGTGCTCTGCCCTTTGCCCGCTTTACGTCCCGCTTGAAGACTGTGCAAAATGTCCTGAACTTCTTTGTTGCTTAGTTTCTTACTCATTGTATTATATCCTTAGTGTAGAAAATAATTGCTCGCCTGTTGGAATGCCACTGGAAGTTTTAGATAATGGTTTATGTCATTTTCTCCCTTTAAATTCCAATTACTAGATCTGGCACTTATAATAGCAAGAATGGCAGGTTTAAGTAATTAATATATCATTTAACCACTTCCGGCAGACTTGGCACTGATTTCCAATTTCCACACCAACAGACTAAGACCAAAGTGTTTCCCGTTTTAGTCCGCCATCATGTTTCCCGTTTTAGTCCGCCATCATGTTTCCCGTTTTAGTCCGCCATCATGTTTCCCGTTTTAGTCCGCCATCATACACTAAATACTACTGTGTTTTTTTAACTGGACTAAAACGGGAAAAACATTCAAATCCTCACTAAATCTATGAGTGTTTTCCATTCTAGTCCAAGATTACCACTAAAATTTGGAACACCAAACTTAAAAATCTCATGTTGGACTAAAACGGGAAAAACTTATGAACCCCCATAAATCACCACTAAAACTTTAATTTATGAGGGTAGTATATAACATGCCGACACTTGAACTGAAAAGCATCAAACAAATAAGCAAGGAGAATGGAGAGTTTCCTGTTGCAATTGTGAAAGGTGATGACCGAAACCAAGACTTTAACAAATTCCTGGTATGCAATCCAAATGCCAAGAAGGGCTCAACAACTGTCAATTTACCAGAAGACCTACTGTTTGAAATCCTTCCACAAACTAACCCAAAGAAACGCGATTGTTTCTACATTGCAGGCTCTGCCGGGTCTGGTAAGTCATACCAAGCAAAGATAATTGTAAGCAACTACCGCAAGCTGTATCCATCTAGGGAAGTGTTCTTAGTGTCTAAGTTGGAGAAAGATGAAACTCTTGATGGTATGGAGGCACCCCCCACACGAATATCACTCATTGACTTCACAGAGGACCCACCTGACATCAACGACATTGAACCTTGTCTTTACATCTTTGACGATTGGGACACCGCACAGAAGGACCAAATGGAAGCAGTATTGAAATTTATCGATGACATTGGTATTATGGGACGACATGCGACTGTTTCCAGTGTTGTTATCTCTCATTACCTCACCAACTACAAGAAGACACGACTAATCCTGAATGAGGCGCACCATATCTTAGTGTTTCCTCAAAACACATCCAATCACCAGTTAAAATATTTGCTACAAAACTATGCAGGAATGGACCCCAATCAAGTCAAATACTTGAAGAAACTGGGGCGGTGGGCGTCAATTTACACACAATACCCGCAGTATGTTCTCTCACGGGACACTGCCTACATTCTACACGCTGATGACTAAGAAAACACACCCGTATATTTTTTAATGTTCTCCTCATGTATAAGCATGACTTCAACCACTACAAATACCACTAAATCCAATACCACCACCAGACGAAAGACCAACTACTATGCCAAATGGTATTACCTGAAAAACCGCGACAAATTGAACCAACGTGCGAAAGAATACTATCATAAGGTTAAAAAGGTAGTGAAATCCAAGATTGTTCCTGAGAATGTTGAGGACGAAAATGTGAAGACAGTGCAACAGGAACCAGAAGGGTGTGAAAAGGAGTGCGATTATAATGTCAGAGACAGAGACGAAGATGAGAAACAATGTCATTGCTTTTTCTGCACTCATGAAGAATCAGAAGATAATATCTCTTCTTATAGTAAATGGAAGACTTCTTGAAGCAATACGCGCTTTCCAATGACGACATTCAAACCATCTTGCACCCCGACACCAAAATTCACACTTATAAGGAGCTGTATAATGTGAGGCATTTTGATGAATTACTGGATACACTTGGCAGGTGCATTTTGTTGTATTTAACTGACAGTGAGCGCTCAGGGCATTGGGTTGCACTCATCAAACGGGGGAACACAATTGAGTTCTTTGACCCGTATGGATACGCACCCGATACGCAACCCCAGAACTTAAACTCTCTACCAGAAGTGAATGAAAGCACGGGGCAGAACCATCCAAAACTATTGGAATTAGTTGCAGATGCTGGGTATAACTTGGAATACAACACAGTTCCTCACCAAGCAATAAGTGAGGATGTTGCAACATGTGGGCGACACAGTGCGACACGTTTGATATTCTACAAATTGGATACAGATGAATATGCTAAGCTCATGAAAGCATTAAAATCACCTGAGAACAAGGATGCTGACGCCATTGTCACGAAATTGACTGACTTCATCCACGAAAAATAAAACCTGCCCCCATGATATAAGACCCATGCACCGCGCAAAAGACATTGAAAACATCTACTACAACATTGATATCGTCAGCAGTAAGACTGAAAGCACTGCCACCACTGCGGACCCAGTTGCTAGTTTTTCAGAGACACGTGATGTTGCAATCATAGACAACGCCTCAAAATACAAAATGGCAATCACCCGCTTCACCATGAACGGCATCAAAGATATACCCCTGTTTATTCCTGTCATAGAAGCAGGACAACCCAACCCAAACAAAACAGTCTATTGGATAACTATTGAAGCGTATGGTTTAACGTCATCACAACCTGTCATTTACAAACCTGCCAGTGCTTCAACTACCCTGAAAACTGGACCATTCACAAAGCAATCATTAGGAGAGGAATACTACTACATTCACACATATCAACATATGGTTAATTTAGTGAATGATGCAATTGTTAATGCAGTGGATGACTTGAAGGCACAAGATGGAACTGCTTTTCAGAACTATGTTGCCCCAGTCGTTGTCTTCAACACTGACACGCGTAAATTTGATTGGTATATTCCAACATCAAATGAATGCAAACTATTCTTTAACAGCAACATGTATAACCTGTTTTCCAATTACCCTCACTTCTACAACTCCAATGCTCCACACACTCAGGTGTATCAAATTGACACCACTAAGCGCCCTGACACTATTACATCAGGACAGTATTACATTGTTAAGCAAGAAGCACCTAGTATTGGAACATTTTGGTCGCCTGTCAGTTCCATTGTCTTCACTTCAAGCATGCTTCCCATTGTTGCTGAGGGGGTTGCACCACCGCGCATTTTTGGAGAGAGCAACATTGCTACACCCACCAACTCTGCCAGCAACTTTGAACCTATCATTACAGACATTGCTTTAACTTTGGATGATGCATATGAATACAAGCAGTTTGTGTCTTATATTCCTACCTCACAGTATCGTTATGTATCACTGACTGACAACAACCAAGCACTGAAAAGTATCAATGTTAATGTCTATTGGAAGGCACGTATGACAGGGGAGTTAATACCCCTGAGAATGTCTAACCAATCCAGTATATCCATTAAGTTCCTGTTTGAGCGGAAGTAATGCCAAAACATCAAACTGAATCTTACCTTCTTACTGACTGTATGAATATAAGACCTTCCAACAGTGGGGCATTTAGATAGAGTATAATAAATTTAATATCCCTCATATGTATATATGTCCTCCATCGAAAAAATCAAAGTCATTGACAGCCGTATAGTGCAGACTGCTCCTAAGTTTGCAGTGAATGAAGGTGCTCCACAAGTCAGCAACACCCCCTTCCATGCAGTCAGTTCCACGTCTTCCAACATGTCTTTTAACATTAATGCCCCCTCAAAGAATGTATTCATGGACCGCGAAGTTTCCATAACAACTGGTGTGCGAATGAAGGCGTTGTTAGTGCTGGCAACTGCCCCTGCTGACCCCCTTCCTCCAAACCCTGCCCCCCTACTACGCTTCGGGCAAAACATTGCACTGCCTGCATTTCCACTTCAATCCATGATGAATACACTGAGTATTACTGTCAATAACTCTACCATCACTGCTAACCAGAGGGATGTCATTTACGAACTGCTCCGTCTAACTGCAAACAGCAGAAACAATCAATGCAGAACTACGCCATCAATGTTGGATAGATATGTGAATAACTCTGATGCTTTTACATTTGGAAACAGTCCTATCAGTGGATATCAAAATGCCCTCACCACAGGGTCTGTTCCAAATGGTGCATATCCAAACATCAGGTGGTTAGACGCCAATGGCAATGACAGCACAGAACCTCTTCCAGTGGCAGGGCAGACTGATTATAACATTTACTGGGAATACACCATTACAGAGAAACTTGTGCTTTCCCCTTTCATTTTTGCAGAGGAGGAGTATGAGGGTGTTGGGTTGTATGGCATCAACAACATCCAGATACTTGCAAACTTTGGGGCTGACATGTCAAAGAATATACGCTGGATAAGTGGAGACACTGCATTTACAATTCAAAATGTGAATTTCTTCAACACTAACCCTTTCGTAAATCCCGTGGTGAATTGCGTGTTCCGTAATCCATGTGATGCCATCCCCCTGCCACCAAAATCAATAGTGCCTTTCATGGAGACACCCCGCTACATTTCTTCAAATACAGGTGTTCAAATTCCATCAGGACAAACAAGAACCCTGACATCAAACACCATCGTGCTCTCTCAAATTCCTGACATGATGTTAATCTATGTGAAACCAAACAGCTTTATCAACAATGGTGGTATAGAGCGTGCATATGACGGGAGTTATGGTGATTTCTATCTACCAGTGTCTAAATTTGTTGCAAACTTTGATAACAACAGTGGTATGATGTCTTCCATCACCCGCGAGCAATTGTTCCAGATGACAGTGAATAACAACTTTGACGTGAATTACCCTGAGTTCTTAGGTGAAGCACATGTAAATAACGCAGAGAGTGTTTCACTTGTGGGCTCGCCTATTGTTCTACGCCCTGGTAAAGACTTCCCCCTTGCTTCTGGGTCTGCATCCGGTCTCGGTGGCAACTACACCCTGCAATTCCAAATTGAAGTGAAGAACCAAACTGCAAACACCGTAAGCAACCCCATCATTTACTGTATGGTAGTGAATTCAGGCTTCTTTGAAACTGATAACGGCACATCTGTCATTAAGACTGCACCACTGACTTCAAGTGAGGTGTTCTCTGCTCCTGTCATGTCTCACTCTGCTGAGGTGGAGAGAATGGTAGGGGGGTCATTCTGGTCCAAACTTGGAAGCACATTGAAGAGCATAGTGAAGCACCCCATTTACAAAACCATCAGTAGCACCGCCAAGAGCTTAGCACGCAGTAGTGGTAATCCAACTGCCAAGAAAATAGCCGATGTCGCAGATGCTGTTGGATTAGGCAAAAGCACTGGTGGCAAGCGTAAGGCACACAACCTGGACGCCCTTTTATAAACACTATCGTTTTATTTTAATGTCTCATTAATATATAACATATGTGGAACCCGAAAACTAAAACTTATGACTTTCCAAGCATCACGGTGCAAGCTCAACCAGACGAGCTGAATGAAGTGGCACGCCTTGAAGACGCTTACACATACAACAGTGTAGCAGGATACGCACCAGGAACAACGACAACAGGAGGAAATGAAGGCGTCATTTATGATTGGTTATACAATGGAACCATATCCCCAATCAACCGCATTATTAGGAATGGATATCTTCAAGTCAATCTGCATTTTCTAAACAGAGACAATGACAACAACATTTACCTTTCAAGTAATATCACTGGAAACGCTGACACATATATTCGTTATGTTGCTACCGACCATAATTTAGGTGTTATGGCAAATGATGCGATGGGTGATTTCGAAACCATCCAGAAGGTTTTTGTTGATGGTGTTGAACTACCTGGAACCAAAACAACTCAAATTGGATACACTGACCTGAGTGGAGGATTAGACCCATTGTTTTTCAAAGAACCTATTCAAGATGCTCTCACCATTCCAGACATCACTGATAAACAAATGAAATTTTTCTTAAAGTATTACATTGGAACATCCACCGCTTTCACAGCTGACGTAAGCTTATTGTTCTACAACCACGACCTTCAATACCTAGGGAAATCATCACAGAGCACCATCACCACCACAGCAGACACAAATGGAATAGAGTTAATGGCAGAGGGGTTTGATTTACCACCCACTGCTAAGTATGTCTTCTTAGGTCTTTCATGTGAGGATGCTGTTCCAGTTGTATTTCAATACGCATCCATTCAAGTTGAAACATGTAAAGAAGAATTACACAACGACCCTACACTATTGAAGACCAATGCAGACCATCTATACATTAAACTTTTAACGAATGGTAGTGGTGGAGGTGGTGGAGGTGGCACAGTCATACCAAACGATTTGAATGTGGAAACCATTGCACTCAAAGGAACAGCAACCAGTATTCCAACAATTGATTTTGAACCAACAACAGGAGCAAAGTCATCCATTAAAACCAATGCAAATGATTTAAGTATTTCAAGTGGAAGTGGTAATTTAGATGTGAATGGCGCTGTTATTAAGAACTGTGGTGCCCCATCAAGTCCAACAGATGCTGTTAATAAAGCTTATGTTGATGCTAACAGTGGAACAATCATCCCAAACAATTTGAATGCGGAAACCCTCACGCTTAAAGGAACTGCAACAAGCACTCCTGCAATAGAATTTGATAATGTAAGCGGTCCTCAAATGGTGATAAAACCTGGTGCCAATGATTTAAATATAATATGCGGCAGGGGCAGTTTGAATGTGAATGAAGCAGTCATAACCAACTGTGGTGCTCCAATTGATCCTGATGATGTTGCGACAAAAGCTTATGTGGATGCAAATGCTGGTGGTGGTGGTAATGCACCCGCATCTTCAACAATGCCAAGTTTAACACTGAAAGCAACACCAAATGACCCTGTTCCGTTTGTAAAGTTTGAAAGCTTTGATGGCACAGACACTCAACAAATCTCATTAACAGACACTTACATCACATTGGAAACAAATGGAATTTTGAATTTGAACTATACAACTCTCATTAATGGAAACACTCCAACCAACGACCATGAACTGGCAACAAAAGGTTATGTGGATAGTGTTGCTGGTGGTGGTGGTGGTGGTGGTAGTTCCAATCCTCTTCCTATGTTTGCTTTGAAACCAACTGCCTCGACAGGTAGCTCTCCAAGCTGGGATGTAGCTCAGTTTGTTGATGTATGTGAATTAACAGTGGATTGCACTCCATTCAATTCACTATCAAAACTGTTATACTCAATAAACATGCCATGCCTCAATTTAGTTCCAAGATTACAAGGTGCAACTGTTCCAAATTTCACACTGAACTCTTCCTTCAAGTTTGGTGATGGTGCATATGGACCAAATTACGCTTTCTACACTTACGTGGGTAATAATGCCCCATCATTCTCTTCCAGTATTAATCTTGTCAATTCAACTCTCCCACAACAACAACCATTCACAACTCTCACTGTAAGAATACAGGCATACATTTCTTCAAGTGCCAATACAGGTATTACCATGACTAATTATCAAACCTCGTTTGCATCAATGACAGTTCAACCTTTGGGGGGCACCACAGGCTTACAGTTGCCATAAGTGTAGCTCCATTATCTTCTCCACTTTAATAATTATTTTATCAGGATATAACATAACAAACATGGATACAGCATTTACATCATCAATATCTGGGCTCATTGTAGCAGGGGCATATTTGCTTTACAAGTTTGCAGGGAAGAACAAATGCAAGACACAATCAAAATGCACTGAGGGTGGATTAGACTTACAAATATCAACAGTGATAGAAGCACAATTAGAAAACAAAAAGAATGAAATGCTACAAGTTGTAATTGAGAAGCTCAACAGCAAATTGGAAAATATGGCATTGAGTGGAAGTGCAGTTGCACCTGGAATACCGGAAGAAAGTAAATTAGACATCATTTGATTTCAAGAATGTTTTCATTTTGAAATTCACCCAGAAGCGGATGCGATAGAAGGAGAGTTTAGTGAATTCCATTTGAATGACTTTCTTCAAGTCAGGAAGAAACACAATCACAGTTCTAGAAGGACCATGAAAGCCGATTTGGTGATAATGCTTAATATGAATGTTGGCTATCAAATCATTACATGCAAATGTAATAAATTCATCGTCTGGTATGATTTGACACACTCTATCCCGCCTAAGGCAGTCGATTGGCTTCTTGTTGATTTTACAAGATGATGCATTGAATAACATGGTTGTTGTAATAGTCATACTCAATTAACGCTTATCGTAATCAATTCATTTAATCATATCCACTTCACCACAGCGCTGGTATAATGCCTTATCATCCTCACGGATAACAAGACATAAGCACAGAAGTGCAACCGCTCATCATCATGGTAAAAATGCCCTGGTGAAAGGTCCTGATGGATAACACCGCTGGAAATTAAGTTAATGGATTATTCTTATTTCTA
>Ga0307982_1001297_pt1 | contig 20358 bp, 12 predicted proteins | sample OrgLakmetagen989_FD_201847 | JGI IMG/M metagenome (GOLD analysis project Ga0307982, IMG submission 201847) | Saline water microbial communities from Organic Lake, Antarctica - #989 | ecosystem: Environmental > Aquatic > Non-marine Saline and Alkaline > Saline | place: Antarctica: Organic Lake... | reverse complement strand
CAGCGCGCCTTTGCCCAAGAAGTGCAAACGGTGCGGGTCTCCTGCGGGGCCTCGCCGGAAATTCAGGTGGTGTCCACGGACGCGCAAGACATCGACGAAGTGCAACTGGTTCACGCCGTGCTCGAAGACGGTAAACCAAGAACTAGCATCGAATGTCCTGTATTAGTTTCTTTGTCAGCTGAAAGTAGCTGATAGCACACGCCATGACTTTATATTAAATCTTTTTCTTTTCTTTTTGTGCCCAACTGTTTACCCTTATTATGTGCCCTCGCACTTTTCACTTTTGTGTGGCCTTTTTTGCAATTCAAACACACAAACAATCAGGCTTTGAAGGGTTAGAGCAGTATGAAGTGCAAAACGTGCGTTGCGACGCCACCTCCGGCACCTTCACTCTCTCCATCTTTGGCGAAACTACGGCCGACATTCACGTGGGGGATTCCGACGCCGACATCCAAGCGCGCTTGCAGGAACTGACCCGTGTGAACAACGTGAACGTCTCCTTTCCTGCGGGCTCGAGCTCTCATGCGGCGTGTGCCGACTGCGCCGACGCCAACTGCGAAGGTTTCTATGGGTTCAACGTAACGTTTTACGACGTCGAGGGGGCCTCGGGCAACATGCCGCCTCTGACGGCGGACGTTAAAGGGCTGTCTGGGAACCGTCGTGTGGGGGTGAGCGAGGTGGTGCGTGGCTCGGCAGGCTTATCGGGCTCTTTTCGCCTGACCTTTCGGGGCTTCACCACCGTGGACCTGAGCTACAACGCGAGCGCGAGCGAAGTGGAGACGGCGCTGCAGCAACTGGACCCCATTCCTTTCGCGAGCGGCGTGCAAGTGAGCCGAGTCCCCGGCTTGCCCTACGAAGCGATGTGGGCGGTGACTTTTACTAGCCCTGAGGTTGGGGGCAACGTGGAGGCTCTCAACTGCTTCGACTACGACGATCGCCTGGAGGGCAACGGTATGAGAGAATAAATAAAATGGAAAGGATTGTTGCTTGTGTGTGTGTTTGGGGCGCATTTTTTGTTTGGTTGCTTTTTTTTCTCCCTACTACAGATAATTTTTTTTTTGCGTGTAAGTAGAGCTTCGTGTTTCTTTCTCTCCTTTGTGTCCTGAACTTGCGCATCGCTTCTTCCAAACTCGGTCCTTTTCCTCCTTCTGTGCAGGCGCGCGGATCGTGATTCACTCGGACGGCGCCGAAGGCCCTTACGCGCGGCGCTACACCAACAGCTCCGTGAGCGGCAACGAACTCGGGGGCACCTTCACCTTGTCTTTGCTGGGCCACACCACCGACGCGATTGACTTCAACGCCGCCGACACCCAAATGAAAGCCCGGCTCGAAGCGCTGCCCAACGTCGGCACGGTGCAGGTGACGCGGAGCACCCCCACCCCCGAAAAGGGCTACCAATGGACGGTGACCTTCGTGAGCAACCCGGGGGCGTTTCCCGTGGGTGCCGCCGACGTGGAACCGCTGACTTTCGACTTGTCGCACCTCACGGGCCTCAACCGCACCAGCAACGTGACCGAGCAGAGGGCGGGCTATTCCCCCCTCGGGGGTACTTTCCAGCTCCGCTACACCAATGGCTCCGCCTACCGCACGACGCTGAACTTGGCCCACAATGCCGACGCGAATGAGGTGGGCGCCGCCCTCGAGGCCCTGGACGACATGGTGGGGCGAGTGTCCGTGCAGCGCACCATTAATGCGGATGGCTACACGTGGTCGGTGACCTTTGGCCCCTGTGCGACGGACCCGGTCACCGGGCGAGACGTGTGCAACGAGGGGGACTTGTACCCGCTGGAATTGGTCTCGAACGCGACTTTACAGGGCTGCGAAGCGGTGTCGGTGGCGGTCGCGGAAGTGGTTACAGGGAGTGGGCCAGCTTTGTGCCCGGAGCGGGACAGCGGCTACTGTTTTGATGACGTCACTGACCTGTCGGGGGGCGCGCCGTACACCTACGAGATCGCGCAGCTCGACGTAGGGGTGCCGTACTACATTCGGGTAGCGGCGCACACCGACGAATCGTTCGGGACGTACGCCGCCTCGACGCCTGAGTTTGCGGTGCCGTCGCATTTGCAGCCAGGGCCGCCTCCTCGGGTGCGCCTGATTAGCTCTACGGAAACCACGGTGAGCCTGGAGTGGGACCCCCCAACGGAACACGGGGGCGCCCCGGTGACGGGCTACGAGCTCTGGATGGACAACTGGGAAGGGGGCAACTTGGTGAAAGTGTACGACGGCACCGCCAACGCCCACGTGACCGTATTTACGGTCGACTCGGCCAACGCGCCCCACCTCGAGTCGGGGCGCAAGTACCAGTTCACGGTGCGGGCCCTGAACCTGTGCCGCGCCACCGATCTGGACCTGGCGTGCTACGGCGACTTTTCGGAGCCCGCGGTGTTTACGGTCCGCAACCCTCGCCCGCCTTTAGCCCCACCCCAGATGATGCGCGACAGCGGCGGCACGGCCATCGGGCACCGGAGCGTGTGGGGAGACGGGAGCATCACGGTAAGACCTACGATAAGTTGAGAGCATGAGAAAACAAACAAGAAGAAGCCAATTCTTCCAATGATGTATAATCTATTTTTCTCGTCCCTATTCTTGATGTATTTCTGACCTGTTTGAGAAGAAATCTTGTTTCCTACGAATTCACACGATACGACACCAGCAAACATACGCTTATCACAACACCTTCTCCTATTCAACAACCACAACAGATCAATTGGTTGCGCCCCATCGACAACGGCGGCTCTCCCATCACTTCCTACCGCATTTTCATGGAATCGCCTGATGGGAACGTGACGCAAGTGGTGGTCAATCCTGCGGAGTCCGCGCTGGCGATCGACCAAAACCACACCCGTGCTTACGCGCCTGTTGGAGAACAGGTGAGGAGACTTTTTGTATGTAGGCATTTTGCAGATTTTCCGCACTATATTTTTTTTTAAAACTCCACAGTTCTCGTGCTTGTTCAATTTGAGTTGCTCTACTCTTTGACTCTTTCTCTTTTTTGTTATTTCCTCTTTCGATCACACTCTTCCATATTTATCTATGCTCCACAGCGCATCTACCGCTATACTTTCCGGAACTTAGACGAAGGCGAAGTGTACGTGTTCCAAGTGGCGGCAGTGAACATCAAGGGGCGGTCAGGCCTCTCTGCGCCGGTCGCCATCGTGTGTGCTACCCGCCCGGGGGGCGCCCTCAGCAGTGACATCACGTCAATGAACCAAACGGGTACTTATGGCCTGATTCGCCCTACCGTGACCGACGTGAGCGCGACCTCCATTGCCTTGAAATGGGACGAGCCAAGCGACCGGGGGGTGTCTCCGATCACCGGCTACGAAGTCTGGATGTACCCGGGTGCAGCGCTCAACACCCAAGCCGACCCGGAGCCCGTGAAGCAAGAAGTGCAAGTGATTCGCACCGTGGTCGCCACGCCCGCGGCCGAAGTGCAAGTCTTGACCATCACCAACGCCCGGGACGGCGGGCAGTTTCGGGTGCGCGTCCGCGCGGAATCGCGCGTAGGGGGCTTCGTGGACAACACCACAGAGCTCTTGACGCTCGGCAGGTGCGACGGCCGGTGCATGGGCGAAGCGCTTGAGGATGCGTCCCCCCTCTTGGGGAACGTGACGGTCACGGGGCCAGTGGCCACCAACAGCAGCCACGCCTACACGGTCACTTTTCACGAGTACCAAGGCCCGCTGCGCAGCTTAGCGGTGGTGAACCACAACCTGGAAGACCGGGCCGCGGACGCCACCTGGTGAGTTCATCGTGAGATCGAAGTGTTGACGACGAGTTGCATCTCTTCAATGCATAGATTTGGCAAATAATCGGAATGCGCCAGTGTGTGTGTTTTAAGCGTTAGTTTATAACTTTTTTTTTTTTTTTAATCTGCTTCACTTCGAAATCTCTCTCACTTCATATGATGCGCCTCTCTTCTTGTTTGCGTCCCCTTGTCCAGGTACACGTCACTGGTGCGCAAAATCAAGGGCACCGAACCTCTGCGGGGCTCCTTCACAATCTCCTTCCGAGGCCACGAAACGCCCGCGCTGCCGTACGATATTAGCGCAGAGGATTTGGCCAACGAGCTAAACAATTTGGATTCCATCGACACGGTCACGGTAACTCGTTCGGAGTCCTATAAAGACGGCTACGGCGGTGGCGTTGGCGAAGACGAGGATTTCATGGACCATTTTGGAGCGTACGCCTGGACTGTGACCTTCGTGAACACCATGGGCGATCTGCCACTGTTGTACCCCTCGCCGGGCCGCTTGACCTGCTCGTCCGACGCGCGCGCTGCGGGGGAGACTCAGGCGTGCGCGGGTGTCTCTACGACTACTCCACAGCCAGGGAGCGATGCTGTCCTAGTCTACAATGGGCGATTTGCGCCAGCTGTGAGGAGCTTTACCGCCGAAGGATTGACGACGGACGCTCTCTACAGGTTCTTGTTCTGCGTGATAAGAGAATTGCGATTTAGGAAGAACAAAACGGCATTTATGAAGCCTTGCTGACGAATAATGATGTTTCTACAACTTTCTCTGTGATCAACTCTTATACTTCATGTCCCTATCCTGAAACATGTCTTTTTTGCTTTGTGTTGCCCTCGCAATTCCTACCCTGCTGCCGCTACAGTTTCAAAGTAGTGCCGATCAACGCGGTCGGACGAGGTTTGCCCTCAGCCGCTACTGCGACCGTGAGCGCGCGCATAGGTGCGTCACCTTCGCAAACTACGGTGCGCGGAGGCGCCGTGAGCGTGGGGATGGCGGGGGTGGTGCACGAGACCCAAGTGGTCACCGCCTACGACACGGACGGGTACTTTTCCCTCACGCTCGGGTCCTGGTACGGGGAATCGTTCCCGATTTGGGCGAATGTGGCCACGGCGGCCTGGGACGTGTCTTCGACCCGCAATCTATTGTTGGAGCCCAATAACGATAGGGTCGTGGCGTCGGCCACCGCGATGGAGCACGCGCTCACGGCGCCGGGTACCGGGATCGATCAAGTGCATGTGACGCGAGGCGCCGCCGCAGAGAGGGACGGCCACAGCGGCGTGAGCTGGACGATCACCTTTTTGGCGCCTCTCGGTAAGTGTGGCTTTTTTCTTTCTTTATCTCCTTCCTTTTAGTCGGCCAAGAATGTCTCTGTTGTCTGTTTTTCCTACTACTTGCCATCCATTTCTATGTTTTCTCACCTCCGTTTCCACTTTCCTCATAACCGCAAACAAAAAAATACAGGCAACGTGCCCACTTTGCGCGTCAACTCCACCAACGTCACTAACGGCTTCGTGACCGTCCACGAACTCCTGTCGGGTGCGTCCAACGAGTTCACGATTGAGCCCAAGAAAGCCAGCGGGGCCCCTGTAAAAGACGTCACCAGCGGGTCCAATTTCGGCGCTGCCGACCCCATTGACTTCAGCGGGGGGGACGTGTTCTTCACGGAGCTTTGGACGTCGGGCACGGACGTCGTCGATGGCACCCACACTTGGACCTCGGACGGCGGGGTGGCCAGTTATTCCCCGGTGTTGTACGAGATTCAACGGCTCTATTTGCCGGGCAACAGCACCGGGGGGTTCCGGCTGAAGTTCGACCAAACCTCGAACTTTCCAGGCAAAGTCGATCAAGTGTGCGGGTATGTTTCGGGCGACTTCGGAGCCGGCATGCGTGGAAAAGTCGACTTTTTGGACTCGGTAGAAGCCCAAGAGGGTCTAGCGCCGTCTGCTTACGACGGAGAAACGTGGTTAGGTGGTGGGAACGAAGGGTCCTTTGGGTACGAGTGCTTCGGCGGCGCGCGCGCAGGGGGCGGTGGCCTAGGCGCGCCCCGCCTCGGGGGGGAATCCCACACCACGGCCAACATCACCGTGAACGCCTCGGCGCTGGACGTGAAGAACGCCCTCGAGGCTTTGCCCAACATCGAAGCTGTGGACGTAAGCTACGCGATTGACCCTGAAGACGGCAGCATGACTTACTTGGTCACCTTCACGCACGACCTGGGCGATCTGCCGCTGTTGCAATACGAAAGCCCGCTTGGCTCAGCTACCTCTACTGGGGTTGCTCTTTCGTCCTACTTGAACGTCTCGGAAGTCCAAGAGGGCCACACCGAAGTGCAGACCGTGACCACCGATGCCGACATTGGTTTCATCCGGGAAGTGCAGACGTTGACTTCCGGGGTGCCTTGCTGCAACGGACAAGCCCAAGGCTTCTTCAATGTGACCTTGCCAGGCGCGGACAGTTGGGTGAGGATTGCGTACAACGCGCCCGCGGAAGCTCGGCACAGCGGCGGCAACGGCACTTCCGTCCAAGAGAAGCTCCAAACACTGAGCAACGTCGGGCGGGTAGGAGTCACCCGTCAGGTGATGAAGGCATACACGAACGACACCTCGAGCAGCCATTTCCAGTGGTCCGTGACCTTCTACGACCCGGTTGGGGATGTCCCCGACCTGATGGTGGCTACTACAGGGGGGCTCACGAACAGCGCCCTGGGGAAGACCAACAGCGCGTACGTGGATGTGAACGAGGTCACCAAAGGCGTTTCCCCCCTCGGGGGTACCTTCACCTTGAGCTTCGGGGACGACTACACCGACGACTTGGACTTCGACGCGTCGAACGAAACGGTAAAGTTTTGACAATGAAACATTGAATTGAAAGACTAGTGGTTAGAATGCGCTGAAGATAAGATAAATGTTCGAGTACATGGTTTTACTGGTGGTGTCTCATTTTTACACAGCAAATTTGACTTTGTCTGATACTCCTGGTTCTCCTTTCTTCCCTCTTCCGTCTCTTCCCCGCCTCCTTCTCCTCTTCTTTTCTAGATGAAAGCCGCCCTCGAAGCTTTACCGTCCATCGACCAAGTCAACGTGCGGCGCGAAGATTTGGGCACCGGCCACCGGTGGGAGATTACCTTCACCAAAGCGCTCGGCAATTTGCCGGAATTGGTGGCGCACATGCACCGGTCGGAGATCCAGCACGTGCGCACCCTAGGAGGGGACCCCACCCCCCTGGGGGGCTCCTTCAGCCTGACCTACGGCGGCGCCGCCACGCAAGCATTGGCCCACGATGCCTCCGCGGCCTCGGTGAAGGCAGCGCTGGAAGCCTTACCCACTTTGGACTACGTTGACGTGGCCAGGGACGTGTACAACTTTGGACAGTACCGGTGGCGGGTGACCTTCCGCAGCGAGGTACGTGTCCATCTCTCGTATACGAGGTTTGTATGGTGTGTTTGGTCTTTGTTTTTATTAGTTTGATTATTCATGCTTTTTATCAATTTTTGTTAATTCGCTGAATATTCAATTTTCAGCACATTCATTCTCCTTTCCTCACTTTCTTTTCTATTTGAACGTTGTCACTTTGACCCTATAGGTGGGCGACGTGTCGATGCTCGTAGCCGACACCCGCTTGCTCACCGGCAGCGACGCTCGGGCCACGGTGACTGAGCACGTGGCAGGCGATGGCGCCTCCTTGACCGGATCTACCCCCTTTGTGCGGGTGGCCGAGAAAGAGGCGGGCTTGCCGGCCTACACGGCTCTGTACCAGCCCAACGCCACTGGCCCGTACACGTTGGCGGTGCGGCAGCTGACGCGAGGTGGCTTGGATGCGTCGTACTTCGACAACCAGTGGTTGCTCGGGGAGCCCGCAACCGTGAAAGTGGACGCGAGTTTGCAGTTCGATTGGGGCACCGGCGCGATCACCAGGTACTACCCTTGATAGGGACATGGAAGTATAAAACACGCACAAGACCATTATTTTTCTTTGAATAGAATGTAAACGAGTCCATCCAACATCTCACCCTCTATAATTTGCCTGCATGCTTTGTACTTGTATAGGTATGGCCGGGACTACGTCTCCGCTCGCTGGGTCGGTAAAATCGTGGCCCCCACCACCGAGCTCTACACCCTGTACCTCTTCGCTGACGATGGGGCTCGTCTGTGGCTCGACCACGAGATGCTGATTGACGCTTGGGATGGGCGCGTAGCCGGGCGCGACTCCAAGGCCTTTGTGAACTTGACCAAGGGGCAATTCCACGACCTCAAGGTGGAGTACAAGGAAGAAACCGGGCGCGCGGGCATCGCTCTGGAGTGGGCCTCCATGACCCAATTCCGCGCTCCTGTGCCCTCCAGCGCCTTCTACTACGCGACCCACGTGTCGGGCTCTCCGTACGCTTTGACCGTGCTGCCGGGCGCGTCGGACTACCCGTTCACTTCCGCAGAAGGCCCTGGTCTATCGGCGGCTGTAGCGGGAGAACCCGCTTACTTCACCATTCAAGCGAGGGACGAAAACGGCAACGCTCGCGCGTCGGACGAGGCCGCCGAAGACGGCGATTTCCTGAACATCTCCCTGTACCGCCACAACCGAGCCCTGGGCCAGAGCGACTACGCAACAGCGGCGGGCCTGAGCGGAGAGCACCCGAACGGCGATCTGACGGGCTTCTACGGGGCGATTGACACCGCGCCGTCTACCCTGGGCAAACCGGAGTACTTGGGCGGTGGGAAATACCGCGTCAGCTACACTGTCCTTAAGTCGGGGTTTTGGAAGTTGCACGTGCAAACGGGCGGCACCGACATTGAGTGCGGCCGCGGTAGCGCGGCAGCCTGCTCTCCGTTCACCCTGTTTGTGGACCCTGGCCCTACCGTAGCGGCGACCACTGAGGCGGAGGGGGCGCTCTCGCCGATCATGGATGCCCTCGTCGAAGCTTCTGCGGGGGACATGCATTACTTCAGCGTGCAAGCCAAAGACGCTTATGGGAACAACCGCATCACCGGTGGCGACCCTCTGCGGGTCAGTTTGAACTATTTACAGGGAGGAGACGCCAACACCGACACCAACGCCAACATTGCTTATCGGGGCCACGTCATCGACCACACCAACGGCACTTATTTGGTGACCTACACGGTGCCTCGCGCCGGCACTTTCGCGGTGGACCTGACTCTGGACAGCCAACGGATCTCGAGCTGCACGCCCCCCGTGCCGAGGCCCGCGTTTCGGACCCGCCAATACGACGGTTTGCGGGTGTACCGCCCCCCCCACACCTGTGGCTCCGAGTCACCCCCCACTTTAACCGTAGTGCACGGCCCTCTGCAAGCTTCGATGACCACCGCAGTTGAAAGCGCGTCGGAAGGCTTGAACAAAGCCGTGGTTGGGGTGGTGAACTCCTTCACGATTGAGTCGCGGGACGAATTCGGAAACCTGCGCCGCGGCGACGGGACCAACCACTTTTTGGGATACGGCGACGGCAAGCGGGACCCGTATACCATCGACTTCCACGGACCGCAGGGCTACACCTACCGGACTTCTTCGGCAGTGATGACCATTGCGTGCAACGACTCCACTGCCGAGGGGTTGTTCCGCCTGTCGTGGGACGGGGCTCACACGCTGGACTTGCCTCTGGAAGCGTCGGCTTCTGCGATTGAAGCGGCGGTGCGCACGATGCACCCTTCGGACCCGCATTTCGTGCGCGTTAGCCGTTACAACACCGGCGCCCCCGTTTCGGAGTCCCTGTCTTCCCCAGAGTCCAACCACACCTTTGCGTGGTCGGTCACCTTCTTGAGTCATTTGGACAAATGGGCCGAGGCACCGCTCACGGTGGAGCCGCCTTCGTTCTCGAACCGCACTGACGCCAAAGCTACCTCCGCGAACGACCCTGATCTCTTGGCCTACTCGAGCTTGGAGGCGAGCATCGACGCGAGCGGGGGCTTGTACCCCGTGCACTACACCTTGTGGTACACTGGCTCGTACTTCATGACGGTGAAGCACTTCAATGGGGAAGAAATCGAGGGGTCTCCGTTCACCATTGAGGTCGATGACGGCGCCACTGAAGCGTCTACATCTTTCGCTTCTGGACAAGGTCTACTGGGGGGGGTGACTGGAGAACAGCTTGTGTTTACCGTGACGGCCCGTGACGTGCGTCAGGTCGAGCGCCAGGCCATCTTCACGAACGCCACGGTAGTGCCCGTGGTGCCGGAAAAGCAAAAGGTGGTCATCTCCGCGTCGGTCTCAACTTCGGTGGTGCTCTCGTTCCGAGGTGAGTCCACCAGCACCCTCGCGGTTGGGTCTACCTGGGAAGAGGTAGAGGCAGCTCTGGAAGGCCTCGCCACCGTCGACGACGTGCAAATCGTGAGCACCTCGACGACTGCTTTGGAGGCCTCGTCGGAATTTGAGCTTCTCTTCGTGGGCTTAGACGTGCGTGGCGACGTGCCTTTGTTGGGTGGTAGCGGCGTAGCCTCAGCCTCTGAATCGCGCAAGGGGGGCGCCCCCTTCGTGCGCGAAGTGCAAACCTTGACCTGCACGTTGGGCGCTGCCACCACCTCCAACGGACGAATGGGGACCTTCGAGCTGCGTGGACCCCCCAGTGGGGCCGCCGGCGGGTTCCGGGGCTTGAGCGACTACGCAGGCAACACTCTGGCGGTGAATGCTTCTTTAACTCTCGGGGAATTGTCAACCGTTTTAACCGAGGAACTGGGAGCGGGGGCCGTGGTTGTGACCTCCTCGAATGCGGCTGCCACCGACGACACCAGCATGTGCACCACCACCGGCGAGAAGCTGTTCTTGACATTCGAAGACGCCCGCGGCGACGTGCCGAATTTACGGGCAAACACCACTTCCACCACCGTTGCCCTGAGCATGGAGGTGGGGGGCGCGGGGGGCTCTGTGGACGGTGTGCACCCCCTTTGGGGGGATTTCACGCTCGAGTTCAAGGGCCAAATTACCCGCCCTCTGCCCTTTGACGCCTCGGCAGAGGAGGTCGAAGCAGCTCTCGAGCGGCTGCCTACCATTGGGGGCGTGAGCGTAGAGCTAGTCCGCGCCGGCCGCGCCATCGACAGCCGCGGCGCGGACTTTTACCCGAATGCTCCTGCGGGCCTCTTTGACTACTGGCTGGTGACATTCGACGGTGCTTGCGAGAACGGCACGGCTGCTTCGTCAGCCTACCCTGACTGGAGTGGCTGCCCGGCGCACATCGGCGACGAACCTCTGCTGGTGGCCAACGGCACTGGGCTCAAGTACGCGCGCAGCGCACATGTGCTGCAGGCCGCCCCCGTCGTGAGCGTGGTGGAGACCACCCCTGGCAGCGCAGGCAACAACCGCGACTACCGCAACGACGGCCAGAACGTGCAGGACGAGTCGGCGGACTTCACGCATTTGCAGGTGACACTGGTGCACCAAAATCTCGAAGCCACCCCCGCAGGTGGGGAATACATGGCCAGCAAGTCCAAGTCCCAGCTCCGGGTCGGGATCGGAAACCATGAAGTCCAAGCCCTGGAGTGCGTCTCGACGGATCTGGCGGGCACCTTTGGCCTGTACTTTTTGGGCGACATTCTCACGGTGCGCGCCAACGCGAGCCTCGAAGAGTTCCAGGCGCTGCTGCATGCCAAAGTGAACGCCCTGGGGCGGGCCGCGGGCCATTACAGCTACCCGCCCAGGGGGGACGTGAGCCTGAGCGACTACGCGGCCAACGTGTCCAGCGCCGCGGTGAAAGTCAGCTTCGCAGACAACGGCAACTCCTCCTCTTCCTCGTCGAACGCGGTTCAAACGACGGTGTGCGCCCACCGGGTGCCCACGCCGGTGCTGATGGAATTCGTAGGTTTGTCCGCCACGCACGTAAATCCGGGGGTAGTGGGCACCGACGCTTCCTTGAACTACGGGACTTTGCCCGAGGTGAACGTGACTTTCACCGAGAACGCTGTGGTGCAGACCTATGAAGTGGTGAAAGGTCTGGATTTCGTCAAGTACATGGGCCATGGCGAGTACCAAGTCGGCTACACCCCCACCGTGAAAGGGCACTACGACATGACCATCACCATTGACGATCACGAGCTGGGCACGGATCTATCGAACGGCGTGTTTGTGGCGCCCAGCGAAGCCCGCGCTGCGCAGATTGAGCACTCCTGCAACTCCGTAGCCGTTGAGGGCGTCGCGCATACCTTCACGGTGCAGGCCCGGGACGCCTACGACAATGCCCTGGATGGACCCCCGAGGGGGGAATTGACGGTGACCCTGGAGGGCAGCTCGACGGCCCGCGCGTCCGGCTTTGCCACTGCGGGGGAATCCGGCTACGGCTACCTGGGGTCCGTCGTTTCGTCGTCGTTGTCTCTTACGGACCTCTCTAGTTGGGGCGAGGATGGGTTTGCTGCACTCGTGGAACAGCCGCTCTTGTCGACTTCGGTCCCGAACACTGATGGGGTCAGCCGCTTGGATTGGGTGCCTCGAGTGGCCGGTTCTTACACTTTCAGCGCCAACTACACTGACCGGGGTGGCCTCTTGGCCACTTACTTCCGCAACGCGGACTTCACCAGCGCCATTTTGTCCAACACCGCGCCTCAGACGTACCCTTACCACGCCCCACCCCACTGCCCAGTGACTCAGTTGAAGCCCCGGCAGCGGGAAGACGGGCCCAGCGTGGGCTTTTGCGACTCGACTCGTTTGGACACGAGCTTGAGCTTCGATTGGGGAGAAGGGCCACCGGGGGCCTTCGAAATTTTGGACCATGTATCGGGCGGCCGCGGCCATTCCGACGGTCGCGATGGCTTCATGACTCACCCAGCAGGCGCGAATTTCCCGACGGATTATTGGGGTGCCCAATGGGAAGGGTTTGTAGCTCCCTCCGCTCTGTCGGCAGCGGCGGCTGCACCGGGCGGCATTATTACCTTTTTGCTGGACACTGATGAAGATGCGACAGCTTCGGTGTACGTGGGTGGAGAACTGGTGGTGTCCCGTGGGCCCAATGAAGAAGGCCAAATGGGTGCTTCGGAAGGGAACTGGAGTGTGCCTCTGGACCGCGCTGGTCTGCTGAGCGTGCCTGGTGCGCGCACCGTCAATGGAGTGGTGGTGGTGCCCATCATGGTCACCTACTCGGACGGGCGTTTGGACGCGAAAATGAGTCTGCAGTGGCGCAGCCCGAACAGTGGCGTCGGCGCGGTGGACTTACCCTCCACTGCGCTCTACTACACCCGGCACATCGAAGATTCCCCTTACACCTTTTTGGTGTACCCGGGCGAGATCGATGCCCGCGCCACCTCCGCGTCTGGCGATGGGTTAACGGGTTGCACCACGATGGAAACCTGCTTCTTCACGATCCAAGCGCGCGACAGCAATGCCAATCAGCGCTTCAACCGAGGCGACGACGAGTTCTTACTGACCTTGACGGGCGTGGAGGACTGGGCGGCGGAAGGGCGTGTCAACGATGGCGTCTACTTGTACACGGACGCGAAACAGTACCGCAATGAGGAACGGCGGGTCCGAGGCGTGCGCACCGTGGCCCACGCGTACTACCCCGAATTCGCGCCCCTGGATTGGGTCAAACTGGGCACCTGTGAAGCGGTCCTCGGGCTCAAGTACCTGAACATCACCAATGCTCCCAATGTTACGGCGCTTGTCAGCCGGGGCGCCACGGTCGCCGTTGGGAACGAAACCTTCCTCGTAGACCAGCACCCGGGTGCCTTGTTCGACGCCACCGTGCTGCCCCTGGCTGACCCTTTCCGTCAGCCGTCGGGGTCCTATGACCTGTGGCTCGGTGGCGACGACACCGGCACTTACCGCGTGCACTACCACCCCAAGGTGAGGGGGAAATACCGCCTGGACGTCCAGCTGCCGGCGGTGCCTGAAGTGCAGGTAGTAGAGACCTTCGTGGACCCGGGAGCTACTCTCGGGGGCAATTTCTCGCTGGTGTTTAACGCGCTCGACAAGTTCTCCGGCCTGCCTCGCCAGCTTGAGACGGGCCCCATTGCGTACAACGCCACAGCGGCAGAGATGCAGGCAGCCCTAGCCCAGCTCGAGAACGTGGACATCGCGAACGTGACCCAAGAGGTTTGCAACAACCCTGGCAAGAAATGCAAGTGGGTGATCACGTTTAACCGGGTCCGATTCGACCCCGCGTCCGTGGATCTCGGAGGGCTGGCTCTCACCCCCGCGCAAATCGCCGAGGGCGACGTGTTCTTCCCTAATTTAGTGCCCGACGTGCGCGAGCTCAAGGGGAACAACGCGTCGATTGCGGTGACGGAAGTGACCAAAGGGCGCCCTCCACAACACATCCACGGGTCGCCTTTCTACGTACATGTGGCGACCAACCACACCCACGCCCCTACCACCACGGCCTTCGGTCGCGGCCTCTACGCCGGCACCACAGGCGAAGTGAGCTCGTTTACGGTGCAGGCGAAGGACGACTACGGTAACGACCGCACGGACGATCAAGCCATCGATCGTTGGCTGGTGGTGCCTTTCTTAGCGAACTCCAACTACGATGCTTTTGAAGGCCAGTCTCCGCCGTCGTTCGAGGTGACCTACGCCGGCAACGGCCATTATGGGGTCGACTTCACGCCCGTGCTGAGTGGCGACTACACTATCGCGGTGTTGCATGCGGAATTACGGGAACAACAGCGGGTTATTACCCGGTTCCCGTCGGACAGCCCCACCCGCCGCGCAGGCACCTGGAGTCTGATTTTGTTCCAGATCGGCGGCGGCGTGCAGAGTGGCAGTGGACTCGCTGATTCTTTGCACCGGCCGGAGACCGCCAAAGTAGAGACGCTTCAGCTGGCGTGGGACGCGTCTGCAGAGGCCGTGCGACAGGCTATCTTGGCGCTCGGCGTGGTCGGGAGTGAGGTGACGGTGGTGCGGTCGGATTTGACGCACTCGGAAGACTACCAGTACGATTACCCCAGCCGGCACGAGGAGTACGAGTCCTTTGGGGCCACCTCTCATTTCGGCTTCACCTACGACATCGCCTTCCCAGACTACGTGGGCGATCTCCCGCTGCTGGAACCCAATTTCGCAAACACTCTGGTGCGTATCTTTTGATTGCGAACTCTTCTTTGTTCTGAAGTATATGTTGCATTATGTTGCATGGACATACTTTTCCTCCTTGTTTTCACTTCGCAGTGTATGCATAAAAGGCACACCTCCTACTCGTGCTGACCATCTCCTCCTTGTACTGATGCTTCTCCTCACTCTTCTGTCTTCGTTACACTGCCTGTAGGTTGGCGGCTGGATCAATGCAACTGGCGTGGTAGACGGCACTTGCGCGCACATCAAAACCGAAGCAGCGCCTCTGGTGCTCGAGACCCAGGTGGTGCGGATCCATGGCGAGTCCCCCTTTGGGGGGTCGTTCCAACTGGACTTCCGGGGCCACTCTACCTCGTCTCTGGCGTGGAACGCCGAACCTGAGAGCGTGCAAGCCGCTTTGGAAGCTCTGTTGCCGATTGGTTCGGTCTCCGTGTCTCGCAACTCGACCCGTGGCACTTCCAGCGTCAGCGAAGGCTTCGAGTACGCGGTCACCTTTTTGCCCCACGCCAAGTGCAACCGTCGCCACGCGCTCAACTACGGCAACTTGCCCGCCTTGGCCGTTTACGCGAACTTCGACCACGAGAATGCCACGGCGACGGTGTACAGCGGCGGGAACCCGTCTCCTGATGGTCTGTCCACGCACGAGGGCGCCTCCCCTTTCAGCCATTCGGCGACCGTAGTCAGTGCCGCGGTGTCGCCAGCTCACACCACCGCCTTGGATTCCCCGGGCGTGTATGGGAAGCAAGGCCTGCGGTCAGGGACCTACAACGCCACTTCGTCGTTTGTGGTGGAGTCCCGGGATCGATTCGGGAATCGGGTCCTGGAAGGCCCACTCGCGGAGGTACAAGTGGTCACCACTGCCTGTGCGCCGCCTTGCAACCTCAACGGCTACTTTACCCTGAGCTACCGCGGCCACTCCGTGGAGCTGGAAGCGGGCGTTGGGATTGCCGAGATGGAATCCAGCCTTGAAGCGCTGTCCACGGTAGGGGCGCTCACGGTGACCACTTACGGCGTGCACGACCCCATCGGCAGCGGCGCCCGAGTGTCGGCGATTTTTACCGACCCCGACCTGACCCCTCAAGGGGACCTCAGCGCACACTTGGCGGTGGGCGATTGGGTCCGCGTGGGCAGTGCCGATGGGTTTGTCTACTCGATCGTAGGGATGAAATCGACCCCCCCATACACGTTGCGCTTGAACAAGCCGTACGAAGGGTTGACTGACGCGAACGCAACTCTGTGGCGGCAAGACAAGAAGGCGAACGTGCACGGGTACCAGTACATTGTCACGTTTGACTCCAACACCATGGGCGACCTGCCCTCGCTGGTGGTCAATGGATCTCGACTGGTGGCGGGCGCCGGTGGGAATCGAACTTCGGCGGAAGTCACGGCCTGCGATTGGATGCGGCGACAAACCATAGCCACCTCCGCCACCTCCGCCATCAACGGTACTTTCTACCTGGAATACGGGGGCGAGCGGACGAGGGACATGCCCTATGATGTGAACGCTTCCGAGGTCCAAGCTGAGCTGAATGCGCTGGACACCATCTTCGCGTGCAGCGTCGAGCCAGCCGTCGTAGCGGGCGCCTACGGAGCTCGCGCCTGGACGGTGCACCTGAACAGTGTAGTAGGAGAAGACGACGCCCTCGAGCCGATCTACGCAGAGGGCCATCTGCTGCAGGGCACCGCGGTGCAAATCACGGTGGAAAACGACTGCCCAACCAACGGACGCGGAAAGTTCCCATATCAGTGCAACACCACGGCTCTCGGCTCGGAGGTCCTACTTATGTATATTGCAAGCCAAACGAAAGGAGATCACCTGATTGTTGTATACAATTTTTGTATACGGACGCTTGCTTGTGCATGTTTTTTTTTTGACGTTCCTTGAGTTCTTTCTCGCGCGCGCACTCTCTCTATTTTTCCTCTCTCGATTTTACAATCCTCACTTCCTCTCTATTTTTATGTTCTCCCTTCTCTCTCCCTCTATCTTTACTCGTACTAGGGCGAAGCGGGCGCCAGCTTCCACGTGCACGGATGTAGTATCCAAACTGTCGCGGGGCGGCTCGGCTCCGAGTACCTCGTCGAGCTGTCGGGGGCGTCCAAGGTGATGGGCAAAGCCACCCACCTGGGGGTGGGCCTCTACAGGGGGGAATTCGAGACCCCCCGGGTGGGGAACTACGAGCTGACGGTGGCGGAAGCCCACTGCTGCGGGTTGGCGGCCGAACTCTTCAACAACCGCTGGCTGCTCGGCGAGCCCGTGGCCACGCGTGTGGACCCTACGGTGGACTTCCAGTGGAGCGTGGCAGACACCGTGAGCCCTTCCGGGCGGGATTACGTCAGCGTGCGGTGGGTGGGCTACTTGCAGCCGTCCTTTTCGGAGCCCTTTGAGTTCGTGCTGGAGATCAACGACGGGGCTCGCTTGTTTTTGGACGACGAGCTGCTGCTTGACGCCTTTGAGGCCCAAGTAGATGACCCGGCTACGGACCACGATGAGCAAGCCCCCGTGCCGTTCAGGTAACGTACCAGGAGCAATGAAGTGATATCGGGCTGCAAGTGAACACAATCTCAATGTTGAAAAACGCTTCTCCCCGAGTTTCTTTTTGGTCTTCACACTAATATGATCCCTCGATTGGTTGTTTCACGACCTGATTTGTTTGTTTCTGGCCCTGAACTATGCCTTCTTTTGTGTCACAGCACCTACCGCGTGACCACCACCACTGCCCTGGCGGCGGACCGGCTCTATTCGCTGCGGCTAGAATTCCGCGAGTCCACCGGGGGGGCCGTGGCCAAACTCATGTGGAAATCGCCGTCGCAGCCGCTGGAAGTGGTGCCGAACCACCGCTTGTTCCACGCCACTACCCCCCTGCCCATGTCCCCCTGGGACGTGCATCCCATCCCCATCGAACCTCTCCAAGTGGTCGACGTAGGCCTGACGATCGTGGCGTGGGCTGCGCTCGAAGTAACGTGGCACGCGCCCTGGGACGACGGCGGCGCGGACGTCGAGGGCTACAAGGTTCGTCAGAATGGGAGAATGAATATATTAGGGGGTGTATTTGTGTGCAAAATTATGTAGTAGGTATTCACATGTTTGAAGGTTCTTCATTTTTTTAAACAAGTTGTTCATATGGACAAATCTCACGGGATTCTCAATTTGATCTTAATATAATTTCATTGTTGTCCATTTCAGGTCGAATGGTGGGCCCCATCGCAGTACGGCGCCAAAGACGTGCAAACCTTCAAATTTGCGTCGTCGATTGACGCCGGCACCTGGCACCTCCGCTCCCCCACGGGGGAAGTGCACCACTCCAGCCTGGACTGGAACGTGACGTCCACCGAGCTCGAAAGTGCGCTCGAGAATTTCGCCGACGTTGGTGACGTCACTGTGACGTACTTCGAGGCGCCTTCCAAACAGACCCGCAGCTACAGGGTGGTGTTTGAAACCAACGTGGGCAACGTCAGCGCTCTGGGAGTGGACGGAGGCAACCTGTATGCGACCGACGGCAGTGGGATTCACACGTTGACGGTCTGCGCACACGGAGTGATCAACCTCCTCTGTAACAGCACGGACTCGGTGGCGGGCAACGCGACGCTCCGGGGCATGGCCACGAATGTAGTACGCGACGAAACGAACGCCCACCGGTTCTCGTACGTGATCGAAAACTTGGACCAGGTGTCTTCCAACACAGAGGGCTTCGATGTGCGCGTCAGTGCGCTCAACGCGGCGGGGTATGGCCTGGCGTCCCCCCCCGTGAACTTGAAGCCAATGCACGTGCCGGACCCTCCCGGTAGCGCGGATGCTCGCTTAGTGCCGGGGGAAGACGATCACTTGCGCGTGCACTGGGCGGAAGTCTCCACGGACCCCAGCAAAGCCATAGGTCTGAAGTACGGCGACCGGGCGTCTCCTGTCGACGCGTACCTCGTGGAGTGGGATTCTTCGCCCCACTTCGACTCGAATCTGGCCCTCTCGGGCGGGCGTGCCACTGCCCAGCAGCCAAACCCGACCCTGTCTACCGCGCTAGGCTCGAGCCTCCGCGCACCCGGTTTCTACGCGAGTGCGCGCGTAGCCAACGCCACAGACGCCGAGTGGTTTGCCTACGACATCACCGGCTTAACTCCGGGATTGCCTTACTTCACGCGTGTCTCGGCGCGCAACGAAAAGGGCTTGGGCAACCCACGCTTATGTGACGGCGACAAAGGATTGAATGCTTCGTTGGCGCCACGCACGGCCCCCGTGCCGCTGGAATACGGGGCGGGCGTGAGCTTGAGTACGGTGCCAGCCACGAAAGGACCAGGCGTGACCGTGAAAGAGTCCGCGCAGTCGCTCGTAGTGCAGTTCAAGGCCCCACTGGACAACCGCGGCGCCGACGTGCTGGATTACTTGGTGGAGTGGTGGCGCGCGGACGACGACCAAGGCCGGCAAGAAGTACAGGTGGTCCAGTGCGCGATCTTGGCGAGTGGCAGCACGAGCAGCAAGGGCTTGCGCGGCACCTTCGTGCTGAGTTACGCGGGCTACGCGACCGACACCCTGGCGTGGGACACCTCTGAAGAGACGCTGGAATTGGCGTTGGAGGGTTTGCCGCCACTCCGGGACGTGCAGGTGACGCGCGCGCCCGCAGTGACGGGGAATGCCAGCAAGGGCTACGAGTGGGCGGTGACGTTCTTGACGGAAGAGCCGTACGTGGACAATCACCAGCTGAGCGTCGATGGGAGCGGCCTCGGCAACCGGGGGGGCAGCAGCAGTGGCAGCAGCAGCGAAGGCGTGAGCGCGGCCGTCGGCGTAGCACTGACCCCCAACACGCCTGGCTGGCACGGCAGCAACACCTTTGATGTGGTGCAAGGCTCCACGTCTCTGACGGTGAGCAACGGCGTTGCTGAGAAGCGCCTTCGAGTGGGCGACTGGGTTCGGATCGAGGACACGCACTACCACTTGGTCGTGGGCAAAAACGACGCCAACACCACCTTCACCCTCGAAACCCCGTACGCAGGTCCCACGGCGAACGACGTGAGCGGATGCGACTTCGGCGTGACCGTGCCTGGCCGCCGCCTGCGCGCCCAGAACAGCGCCGTGGTGCCGGCGTTCGACGCTGCCCGCGTCGGAAAAGCGTCGTACACCATAACGAATCTACCCGTGAACGTGGCTCACAGCGTGCGTGTCAGCGCGCGCAACGCCCGGGGTTTATCGGTGCCGCAACTCTCCACACCGTCGGCGGCTGCGCCACCGCCCCAGAAACCCGACCGCCCGACCTCGGTGCTTTTGCTCGGCGACTCGGACCGGTCCCTCCGCGTGCTCTACAACGCCCCTGAAGACGACGGTGGCGCTACGGTGACCAAGTACAAGATCGAGTGGGACCCCAGCGCCTTGTTCAACAGTGGGCCCGGCGGCAGCGTGCTGGGGAGCCACCACCAGGGGCTAGCCACCCCCGTGGGGGCATGTGCGTTGACCCCATGCGAATATACGATCAGCGGCCTGACCAAGGGCACTTTCTACTACGTGCGGGTGTTCGCGTACAACAAGTTTGGCTTCTCGGTGGAGCCCAGCTTAACGGACCCCCCACAGGAGCGCCCTTGCACTTTCGCGCCACCTCCAGCGACCGTCACCGTCGCTCCGATCCGCAGC
>Ga0307982_1001294_pt1 | contig 20379 bp, 13 predicted proteins | sample OrgLakmetagen989_FD_201847 | JGI IMG/M metagenome (GOLD analysis project Ga0307982, IMG submission 201847) | Saline water microbial communities from Organic Lake, Antarctica - #989 | ecosystem: Environmental > Aquatic > Non-marine Saline and Alkaline > Saline | place: Antarctica: Organic Lake... | reverse complement strand
ACAGCGGCTATCGTGAGACGAGTTCTTGTCGCGAGACAATTTCAGGGCTCCTTAGTGAGGGTCTTATTTCTCAGTGTCTTCCAAAATTTGTCTTGCCATATACTTAGGAGAGTATAATACCGAAGCATACCTGGGACGTAGGTTTACGAATGATAAGGAGTGTGAGAAGTGGAAAAGGTGTGAGCGATGAGCTGCTACCTACGCTGCTACAGAATCTGTTCAGCTTCTAATGTAGCGATAGATTGCTAGGCTGCAAGGTCTCCCGGTACATCGCAACTTCCCATACTCCAAAACTTCTAACAGACATCCCAACTTCAAAAGCTATAGAATTCATATCACTAAATCAGTGAGCTAGCTAGGATTATCTCTCGCAGGCTTAGCAGGTTTCGTTCTTCGATAGTCTAGTAGTGCGACAGGCATAAGCAAGTTACGGTACACGAGCAGTCGCTGTCATAGACATGAACAAGAAACCTTCCGAGGTGAGTCGCATGCGACAGATGTTATCTGGAGAAACACCCAAAATGTTCGAAGGGCATGTTAGTGAAACTGGGGAAACTAGCACCACTCTTGGTGGCAGGGACTCCCTGAACGACATGAAGCTCATGTGGGGGCCTCGTGCATCTCGGGCACTGGAGTGCTCAAGTGGCAAAAGCACAGGACGAACTTCATTTGAGAATGAGGCTTTAAAGGTGAAGCACTTCAAAGACCAAAAGAAGGCAGAATTCGATGCACTCAATGCTATCCAAGCACCGCATGCATCCAAAGGAGAAAGCCGAGCAGCTCTTCGAAGGAAAAAGAAAAGAGGCCTGGCTGAATTGACGGCAGAATCGAGCAAGAAAGCCACGGTGGAGCCTACTCCTCAATTCCGAAAGCGGCTAGAAGCTTTCTACAAGCGGTATGCTCCAGAGAAACTTCAAATGGAGAGCAACGTTAGTACCTTGCTGGAAAGATTTGCTCACGATCCAAAGAGCCTGTTCTCTATGCTAACAGCAAAGTATGGACCTGAAGGAATGCAGCCAGCCCCCACAGTGAGCGCCAAAGGCAAACAATCGAAGGTGGACATGAAAGCTGATCAAGCAGATGCATTGCTTGATGAGTATGACAGACAGCTGAGCAAGAAAGTCTTGATTGATTCGACTGACCAAACAAAAGACGAAGCTATCAAGCCTTTGAATCCTGTTGATGGAAATGATTCAAGAGCACCGGAGGCATTTAGCTATAACACCAAACAAGAGATGGATTACTTGGATGATGACCTCGAAAAATTGAACGCCTTGAATGTGACTTACTTCATGCAACAAGCCAGAGCGAAGCCGAGACGCGCGGAGACGTAAAAGGCAGGTCAACTTCCAAATGCAGGTATATAGCACGAGAAATTATGTATGATACCGGAAAAATAATGCCATGTGGCCCAAACCTATTTGATTTACTTGCTGTAACCTTGCTATTCCACCGGGGATTTTATGTGATATGAAAATTGCCTTTATGCCTGTTTCAAACCACCGGGCCATGCGCGACCCGAATAAATAATAAATTCGACTCCGGCTTAAACTTCACTAAAAGTTTTTATCTATACCAATAAATTTCGCGGAGTAACGGGTATTCGCGCCTGGAAGAACAACACAAAGCACACCATTAGCGCGGGAGTACGAAACACGGAAAAATGATGTACTGGCAATGGTAAATCTTAGCACGTGTTGCGCATAGTGATGTCTCACTTCACTTGAGAGCGCCCTTTTGATCCGATTCGGGCCCCCGAGAACGAGCTCGTTTGTGGTCGTGCTCTTCTGTCGCCTTTAAGTTGGTCGGATGTTCCGCAGTTGAGTCTGACGCCGACACATTCGCCTCCTCTTGGCGCACCCGGTGAAAGACCTCAGGCTCGGGGATGCTGACTTTCACCCAATTTTGCGGCAGCGGGTCTTGTGCACATGCTTGCTCCAGGCTCAAGCCAGTAGCAGCAGTGGGGTGCTCTAGAGTGACTTCCAGGGCCCACAAGCACAGGTTCTCGTTGGGCAGTAAACTAGCTTTGTGGCGAGGGCCCCCGTAGCGGTCGTCGCCAAGGATGGGGTGGCCCAAGGAAGCGAGGTGGCGGCGCAACTGGTGCTTTCGGCCCGTGACCGGCCACAAGTCGACCGTGGTAACGAAGCCTGAGATGAAGCCCGGAAACACAAGAATAAGTCGTGAAAATATCATGCAAAAAGTGCACATTATTAAGGCACACGGCAGGAAGCCTACCGTAGCGCCCACTGGATGTGCGCTCCACGACCTTGTACTTGGTCACAGCAGCCTTGCTGCTCACTGGCTCCTCGACAATACCAGCATCGCTCGCGAGTGAACCCACGCAGATCGCCCGATACCGCTTGCGCACTCGCCTTTCACTGAGCATGGAAGTGGAAAGTGTGGCACGACAAAAACAATTAATCAAAATGAAATGCATGGTGTGGCAGCTGACGTGCATTGAGGTGTTCATGGAAGCGCGTATGCATGAATAGCACATCCATGAATACTAGTAGAAAGCACTCACGCAAGAGCGGCACCAAGAGTTGAGACCGCCGAATGAGTTTTAGCGATGATGACGAGTCCCCCCGTCGGCGCATCCAACCGGTGAACGGGCCGGCCTTTGGTTAAGGCATCAAGGGCAGTAGACGGAACGAGGCCATCCTTCAGTGCTGCACTTTTCCCTAAAGATCGCCCTTCGCCGAGCGTTGCGAGTCCTTGGGGCTTCACCACAAGCGCAAAGGTATTGTCGTCATAAGCGACAACAAGCTCGTCAAAACCGCTGTTGCACGGCTCAGTGGGAGCCGATGACGACGTTGCTGATGACGTTAAAGAAATGGACGAAGAAGCATTTGAGGATGCCATCTTCGATGCATTTTTGAAAATAGTTCGCCCGTGCATGTCTCTATAGTGGTTTAGGGCGTCTGACTCTCCTCGCATGCGCTTGTAGCACGCAGCACAAAAGTAGGGCTTCGCAGTGCTTAAATACCCTAGCAATTTATCAAGTGAGGACACATTTGCATCAAGGTCAGCGGTGCAGAGAGTCCGCACTCCTGACTGCGCCATCAACCAAGTGGAGGTATCATTCTTCAATGGTGCGTTCGAAGTGACTGTGACAGTGACCGAAGGCTCAATCCATAAGCTTCGTCCGTAGCATGATCCCAACTTCAAATCAAAGGTTTGATTGTGGGTTGTGCCCTCGCGATTCAAAGCCACTGAGTAAGATGATGCTACTGCATCTGCAATACACATACGTATATGTAGGCAAGGAGGAGGAACGATTTAGACCAAGTATAGCTGGGCGTTTCATGGCATGTATACCCTCATACGCCGATAATTGGCTGCTAGCATACTAGCTGATTTATACACTTCATTGATTGTTGATAAGTCACGCACCATTAGTTGCATCATTGCCATTTGAGCGTTGAGTGACTACAAGGTTGTAGTAAGACCCATTATCGCCTGTTTGAATAGATTGCCCAAGTGTCCTCGAAGGGTACGTTTTACGTGGCATTCTTTCTTGTGGCTTCTGAGCCATGTTGATAATGTACGCGAGATATCTGTAGCGATGTAGCTGCCAGTAGCTTAGACGTATTTACTGAATAATTAGCTGTAACTAGCTAGAGAGCTGTTCTGTGTAGACGTGTAGACTAGCTACAGCTGGCTAGCTAACAGAACTAGCTTTGAGCTTTGAGGTTTGGGTAGCTGTGATAATCCCCTACTGGTGATAATGTGTTGATGAGTTGATGCAAGGGATAATTCCTTAATTCCCTTTGGTTGATGAGTTGATGAGGAGAGATGAGAGGACGAAATCCGAACGTACTGTACTGTGTACGCACCAGAGGAGGAGCACGTAGTGTGCTTCAAGTTGAGGAAGTTGCGCTTCTTACAACAAAATGAGAGGCGTGTGCGCACTATCCCTTCTCGGGATATATGGGGCTCAGGCTTATGCACTATCATCTAGATATACATTTCATCGCTCAACTTTGCTGTCGGCTAGCCAAGTAAATGCTGTCGACTCGTATACCACAGATGCAGTGAACATTCGTGAATCGAGCAGACGTGAAGTGCTCTGGGCCGCAGCATTAGCTCTTACGAGTAGTATCGCTGCACCAGCTGCACTGGCAACTGAGTCGTCACCTCGAAGTGTACGGCCGCTTGTGTATGAAGTTAAGGCAACGGACCCTCCGCAAATGCAGCCCTTGACACCTCGAGGCGAGCGGCGTATCATCACAGAGTGCTCACAAATGCCCGCCGTTGTGCTAGGTACCCACAGCAACAACGAAGACACAACTCTCACCGCTAGATTACTGAAGAAGTTTGCTGAAAATACTGGCAGCCGAGGTATGGTGGTGGCGCTTGCTAGTGTAGTGGCGTCGGCGGAGGCCCAGCGAGCGCTCGATGCCTTTGTTAATCGAAACGAGCCTAATATTGAAGCTGCAGAAGCAAAATTGAAGGACAGCTTGGAGCTCTGCGGCAGCTCTAGTGCGGATAGCGCCACAGCATTTCAAACTTGTGTGTTGCCGTTGTGTAAGGTGGCCCGAGAATTGGGGGGCATGCGGGTGGCAGCGGTGGGTGTGAGCGACGGCGTGCCGGCGGTCGTGCAAACCAAAGGCTACGAAGGATTGGGAACTCGCTACGCCGACTATGTACCGGATCCAAAAGGATTTGCTGACGCAGTGACACAGCCGGGTTTCAAACGGTATCATATGTCATTGCACCCGTGATACCAGAAGAATGTAACGCCACCTACCGATGTGTTTGCTCTTTTAGATATCTTATCCTCATCCTCCAGTGAACACACCCCTCATTCGAGTTTATCGTTCAACGGCAGGTATTCGGACGTGGTCGTCAGTGATTTGTACGAACAGTCCTTTGGGGACCCGTTCAATGAGCCAGACCCGAAGTTAAATCCTTCCAAAGTGACGCTCGCCAACTTCTTTGCGTCCCAAATTCTCGTGGACGAGGGCATTGCCCAGCAAGCCTTTGCCGCTGCGAAAGCGTCGAGCGGCGCCTTGCTTGTGCTCGTGGCCGACGTCAATCGCGTGAAATACGGCTTCGGTGCAGTGTCTCGACTTCAGCGCGCTGCGAAGCTGGCTGACTCGAGCGGACCTTCGGACGAGGTGCGAGAGCTATGCTTGCGTGTGGACTTCGAAGTGCTACAACCAGTTATCGAGATGATACCCGCACCAGTACTTTTTTAACATCACATATTTGTGTCCTCAGATTCGCTCCATCATTATAAATCCGACGGCGCCCGAGTCCTTAGCCCATCCTGGCGACCCGTACGTTCAATGATGAGACAATATTGATTTCAACCCAAACTCACATTTTTGCCATGAGTTCACGACGCCCAAACCTACATCATAAGCTGACTCGAATTTGTCTTTGGTCTTCTTTGCTCTTGCAACTTTGCTCATTTCTGCAGGAGCCTTCGTTTGGCGCTCAGTTCTGATCTGGCAACTTCGAAAAACTTGGCAGACTACATCTTCTTTTCGAGTTCGCCGCCTCCGAAGCTATTAACACGCATGCTCAACCCTATATCATGAGCTAGACCTGCCACTGCGAGTCAAGTTACCTAAAAGCACTGAGCTCATTGGCCTTATTCAATAATTTTTTGGGAGTTTGAAGTTCGAAGTTGACGTTCGCCTTGGTGCTATACATTGATTAGAAAAATCCAATTAAGTAGCAGCAGGAGGAGGCGACTGGCGACTTCATGTCAACTATCAACCATACATTTGACATATTTTTACAGAAGGAAATTGTAATTTATAAAACCATAAACCGAAGAGAGGTTTCCCGGTGTATTCGAGGCCGGAGGCCGGGGTTAGGAAAGCAGAAAATTAACCGTTAACGAGTTCCATGAGGCGGCGTTCTTCGGCTTCTTTCATTTTAATGATACGCCGCTCTTCGGCTCGCTTGCGGGCCACCAGACCTGCCGCGGACTTCTTCAAGTCATCTCGGTCCACCACCAACTCGGAGTTCGCTTCCACCTTTTGGCTGTTGCTGGCCGAGCTCCTGCTGGCCTTCTTCGAGCCCTTGGCAGCACCTTTGTTCCGTGGTTTGGGCTTTTGCTTTTCGTACAACACGTCCTCAAGCGCCAAGCCTTTGGGGGCTAAGCTTCCCTGTTTGGCGTGCGTCATCATGTTCACCTTGCGCTGCATGTCGGTGGCCTCTTTGCTCGACCGCAGCGCGTCCTGCAGGAAGGTCTTGATCCCGCTGTTTTCGTCCCGCACTGCCACCACCCGCTTCCCGCGCGAATGAAACTCTTCCGCCGCTGCGTCCTGAGCCTCCTGCAAGCTCGTCACGTCTGTCTCGTACTTGGCCTCCGCTTCTGCGTGGGTTAAAATGCGAATCCCCTCAAGCTCCGACTCCTCTTGCCCGCTCAATAGCAACTCTCCGGCAGGGCCGTGACCGATGGAGTTCGCCAGCTCCCGCTGCCCAGAATGCCTGGGTGGGTCGGCCTCCTTGTTCCCATCTCCATCCTCGTCCAGCTGCTTCCCCACGCTCAACGCCTCTTTCACCACGCTGATTTGCTGTTCCGACGCCGCCAAGAGCTGATCGAGGACCGCGTCGTCGTCAAAGCTTCGCTCCACCGCTGCGTCATCGAGCACGAACAAGGGCTCCGTAGAGGTCATCGAGGGCACGCGCGGCGGCAACAGGCCGGTTTTCTGGTACGCAATCACGATGCGAGCCACGTGCTGCACCCCCGTCTTAGTGGCCTGGATGGTTTCGCGAATTTTAGTGGCTCGTCGAGACGCCGCAGCGGACGCCATTTCAGCGGCCGCCAAGCTCTCCTCGAGGCGCCGCTGGTCCCTGGCCATGCCCTCGTAAGGGTTGTTCCCCGCCACCTGCAGAGCTTCGTATGCCCGAGAGCAGCTGTCGAGCTCCGCCTGTAGGGTTAGCAAGCGCTTTTCAGCAGCTCCTTTTTCGTCCTGTAATTGGTCCGTTAAGCGCTCGCTCGCGCGCACTTTTTCAATCACTTGCGCTTCAAACGGCGAGTCCTCACTGTTGTCATCGCCAATGGAGCTAACGTTAAACTTCAAGCCCAAGGCCGCTTCAAGGGTTGCCATTTTTGACAGGGTGGCGTCGGTCGCAGCGCGCTTCCAGTCAACATCAGTGCTATTTGGTTCAACAACAGGTGCATTTTTGCTCCCGCGGCGCTGCGTGGCCTTGGGCTCCTCACCTGGCGGTTTCGCTGCCACTGGCTTTCCTTCTGGCGTGTCTTCGCGCTCAGGCTTTTTGGCCGCAATCGGGCTCGAGGTCACGGCAGAGGCCGTAGCAGCAGCAGCAGCAGCCGCGTTTTGAGGGTCTTCGAAGAGCCTCTTCCGAGCTGCTTTCATTTGCGCAATCGACTCGTACATGGCCTTCAAGCGCCTCTTCAGGGCAGCTCGCAGGCCTTTGCAGGTGCGCAATTCTTTCTTCAGCGCTTTGCCCGTGACCTTGTCAAGCTCGTCTCGCTCCGCGTAGAGCCCCTGCCGCGTGTGCATCAAATCGGCCAATTGCGTGCGGCACAACCGCACCTGCTGCTCCATCTCCCGGAGCCTTCGCTTTTCGCAGGCGGGGTTCCGCACGTCGGAGCACATGTCGATGATTTTGGTGTAGAAGTCGCCCAGGGCGTCGGCTGCTTTCAACTCCACGGCCATGCGCCGCACCCGGAGCTCGAGGGCGTCCATGGTCTGCTCCCCCACCGCTGCCGTCGCCGCCATCTGCGCGTCTTGCTCCTGCCGCTCGGCCACTTCCAAGCTGAGCTCCTCCAACCGGGCGAGCTTGCGGTGGCGGTGGTCGAACGCCGCGTCGTACGCTCGTCGCAGCTTGGCCACTCGCGCTAGGGAGTCTGCCTTGCGCGTTTCTTCGACCTTCACGGCAAACACCCCTACATGTGCGGGCAAATAGCCCACGTCCACCGAATTCGGAGCGTTGGCCTGCAAATCGTCCAAGTTCTTCATCTCCAGCACCCCCGCCATGGTGCGCGGCGTGTAACTGCCTCCGAAGCGCTCCACTGCAGCGGCTGCTTGGCTGTCCTGGGACTTTTCTTTGGCGATGATTTTGTCCACGTGCAACTTTTCCACCGAGGGAAACCTTGTCCCTGCACGCTGCGCTTTCGCGGAAGAGTAACTGAACGGGATTCCACCTTTCGGCACTTTGCTGGTTGTTACAGTGGCTGCTGCAGGGTGGTTGCTTCCGGAGGCTGCGCTCACGCTTGGGCCCAAAGCGCTCGGTCCACCAGGCACGCTGCTAGCCTGAGCTTTCACCGCTGCCCGGGGCGACGACGACGGCGACGGCGACGAGTGCGTCGACGATTGGTACACCGGCTCAGCCCGCATGCGCCTTGGGAGCTTTCCTTCAAGGCGCCCTTTGGCAGCGTCTTTGCCCGAGCCGTACGCGCTCTGCTCCAGGCGCGCCAAACGCCCTGCGCTGAATTCGCCGTCCCTCGCACCGTTGTAAGTGGCTTCTAAGGCGACCGAGACGCGGGAGTGTTTCTGCACTTCGGACATGCCCGCGGGAGGCCGCGGGGCCTGCTCCAGAGAAGGGTTCACTTTCTTCATGTTCCACCGTCGCCGCTCCGTGCCGGTGGCACCCTCCAACGCCTTGGCAACGGCAGAGTGCGTCTCAATCACGCTGTTGGTTTCCCCGAGCTTGAACGCTTCTTCGCCACCATTGCCACCTTCGGGGCCTTCACCTCCGCCTCCACCAGTGCCGTCGTGAGCCGATAAGATGGCGCCGGCACTGCTGCTGCGAAGCACGGTTTGTGCGTGCGTGGCTGAGGTGGGCCCTAGAGCACTGTACTTGGAGGCGTGGGCCATTTGCTTCAAGAGCGCGTCGCCGCGAGCTTGTTGGCTGAAACTCGACGCGTTCGCGAGCGCCAACCAGGGGAACTGCATCCAGAGCCACCGGTCGTAGTGGTAGTGGTGGCTCACTGCGTACTCTTTGGCTCGGCGCACCACTTGACCACTGCTGTTGCTGCCTTCGCCACTGTTGGCCTCCTCGCTCTTCATGGCAGCTTCTGCCAGCGCTACTTCCCCTGCTGCTTGCGCGCTCTTCAGGGGCGAAGTGAGGCCATTCTTGCGAGGCATCGCGTCTTGACCCTGGTTGCTTTCGTCGTCTCCTGCTTGGGCTTCGGCAGGATGGCTGGTGCCCGCGAACGCTTTGGGAATGTCAAACAGATAGGGCTCGATGCCGATGGTACACAAGCCCGGCTCCGTGGCGGCGCTGCCGTAATAATCCAGCGGTTTACGCAAGAGCGGCGGGTGAATGGTTTCGTGCAGCAAGCCTTCTTGGCTGTGGATGGCCGCCGCGAGCACTTCAGAGAGGTCCACCAAAAACGCCCCCACTTTGTACAGGATCGCTGCGAGGCGGTGCGTAGTTGGTCGTTTCTCAATCGCCCACGCTTCCACCGTCTTGTTGTATTCGGCCACGCAATCGAAGGGGGCCACTTGCCCCTCCAAGCGGTGCATCTTGGTGCGCGTCTCGGTCAACCCCAGCACCGCTTGCTTGTCGAGCTCTTCCAAACGCACCGAGGCTTCATACGGCAGCACGGAAGCGACCTTGTCCTTGGAGTTCTTGAGCGTCTCTAACGCCGCTGCTTCCGCTTTCCGCCTCTGGGACTCCAGGGCATCGGTCAAAAAGAGGGGCCCCATCGAGAGGAGGCGCCAGTACTGCAGCAGCTCGATCTTGAGCATGGGGTGCTCGAACATGAGCTCGAAGGTCCGCAAGTCCGCGAGCGTCGCGTTCAGCTGCACCCACCGCCGCACCCGCTGCAAGTGCCAGGGCAGCTCTTCGCAGCGCCGCAAGCTCGGCGCGTGCCGGCTGAAGTACTTGACCAGTTTCAAGTGCCACGCTTCTTTTTTGGCGTCGCTGCCCACGTAGCGCACGTAGACCACGTCCCGAAGCGCGTCGCATTGGGTGGGCAGCACCAGGACCCCCTCCGAGGGGTACCGCATCACACCCAACGCTGTCAGCTGAGCCAAGAGGGTCGCTTCTAGGTCCGGTTCTAAGGTGCCGTGGCCTCCGTTGGAGTTGGTCGAGGCGCCACCGCCGCCGTCGTCGTTTAAAATGGCGTCTAGAGCCGCCGCAGTGCTGTCGAGCGGCGGTTTGCCCGAGGTGGTGCCAGCCGCGGCAGCAGCGGCAGCAGTGGCGGTGGCTGCTTCGCGGGCTGCTTCAATTTCAGCCAACCTGGACTCGAACACCTTGAACAGCATGCTGTACTTCAGGGTGCCGCTGTAGTTGTTCTCGTGCTTGGTGGCCTCCACCACGCGCTTCACGATGAGCTCGATTTGCATGTCGTGCATCCCCACATTGAGGTGCCGCAGCCCGCGCCGGAACTCGTGCATCGACAGAGTGCCGTCGTGGTTCAGGTCCATGCCCCGAAAGATGGTCATCAGCTGTGGGCGGTTCGACATCACCAGACCCAAGAATTCCGCTTCTGCCTCGTCTTGGGCCGAGATCCCGCGCTTTTTGGCTGCTTCGTCGTCTTCTCGCAGATCGAAGAGCATCGCCCAGAGTTCGTGCTCTTTCAAGCCGTGCCGAGCTACGTACAGCAACGCCAGCGCGTATCCCAGCAAAGTGCCTGTTCCTCTTACTTGCTCGCCACCTCGGTATGACAAGGGCACCAAATGTTTGGTGGCGGCAACTTCCGCAGCCGCAGCCGCTACCCGCTCTTCGTCTTTGATGGCTCGTTGCGCCGCTCGTGCCGCCTCTTTCATGCGCGCGTCGTTGGCTTCGGTGGCGCGCCTGGTGCTGTCGGCGCGGCGGCGCATCTCCAGATCCTGCTGCATCTTCTTTAAGTCGGCTTCGGACACCATGGACTTTTGTGACACGAGCTTCGGCCGAGGAGGGCTGGTCTTTTTCGCAGTCGGTGACGATTTTTCGTTGCTCGTTTGAGGCGAGGCCTCGCTCGCCTGGCTGGTTTCCTTTTCGTCGTCTTCGAAATCGTCGCCGTAATCATCGGCGTCAAAGTCGTCTCCATACTCGTCGTCGTCGTCTTCGTCTTCCTCGTCATCCTTATTCTCATCCTTTGGGTCTTCCTTCGCGGGCTCATTTGTTGGAGGCTCGTCTTCATCTTTAGGCACTTCTTCGATTACTCTTTCGTCTTTCTCAGCTTCTTCTTCTTCTTCTTCGTCGCTGTACTCATCCGAGCCATAGCCGGATTCAGCTTGGCTTGGGGCTCCCTTGGCCTTCATCAAGCTGCTCTCCACTCCAGCTTCAAAGTCGCCGTCGTCGTACTTGATGTCGTAGCGCCCGTCTCCGTACACTTTCGATACCTTCCCTGTAAACCACTCGTCGCCACCCCCAAACAACGCCTCCACTCGCGCGCCTAGAACGAAGCCTAGTGGGGTGGGCACAGCAGCAGCAAGAGTCGGTGGCAAATCACCATTGTTGGCTTGCGCGTCAGCGGCCGCCAGCAGCGCAGTAGCACTCGCCTCGGCTCGATCTTGTGCGGCATCGAGGAGAGCGTCGGCGTCCCTCTGCTGCTGCTCCCACCTCGCCTCCTCATCGTCGTCGTCTTCTTCGCCCAGTGGGGCCAGGCCTCCTGACGGTCCAGCTGCGCCGCTAGCCTCAGCACCACCACTAGACACCTCGTTGTTGCTGCTCCCCACTGCCGGCACTTTCAGGAACAGCGGGTGCGAGGCTCGGAGCCCGGGGAACCCCCCCAATCCTTGAGCCAGCTCCAGACACGATTCAGCGCGCGAGAGCGACGGCGCTGGCTGCCCGTTTTCCCAGGTGTCGAGCACCTTGGCCACGAACTCTTTCACAGAAGCTGCTTGAGGCCAGGACCCCAACAGCGCGTGCAAGTCGAAGCCCTTAGAAGCGGAGTAGCGCAAGCAGCGCAGCATCAGGCTCACGTAAAGAGGGTTCCCTGTAGGCGCTAGGAGCGCTTCTACATGGGACGGAAACAGGCACAAGCCAGGTAACTGCTCAGTGTCCGTAGGTAGTCGCGGCTCTGTACTCTCGTCCCCGTCTTGCGTGAGCTGAAAGGTCGTGGACGTGGCCTCAGACAGGTCGGCTTCCGCTGCCATGGTTAAAAACTTGGCCACTAAATCGTTGCTTGCAGTTGGCGACAGAGAAGGGGGCATGAGGACTATGCGCCAGTTGCGCCGAATGAGTTCTTTCACGATCCGCACGCGCAACTGTTGGTCCAGCGAGGTTTGGTCCTGGACTTCCAGCGTCATTTCAGTGGTCACCGAGGCCGCTCCCGAGCCCGCTCCCCCGTTGGGCAGCGACTCACCTGCAACGGACTGGTCGTCGGACTTGGACGTCGGCAGCACGCTGGACGCTTCCGCCAACCCGTCGCGCATGTCCGTGGCCGTCAACACCACGCGGCAGTTGCCGGGGAACCTCAGGGGCAGCCAGTTGAGCTTCGCGTCGCCGTCGTCGGAGCGCAGCCGCCCCACGCCGTCGATCACCAGCAAGACTCGGTGGCCCTGCTGCGACGCCAGCTCCAAGAACCGCGGCAAGTCCCACACCAGCTTGTCTTCGCTCTCCGACACCTAGTGGTGGCATCCAAAAAGATTCATCGGTTGAAAGTAAGTCTCAAAGGCAAAAGCAGTTTCAGAAGAAACCGTGGGTAACTCTCTCGATCAGTTCTGTTGTATGCAATCGGGCCAACCGATCTCATTTTTGTTCCTGATTCTCCAGCGTCGAGTGACTTACCTCGCGGTCCATGCCAAACTGTTCCTTAAGCTCTGTCATGAGTCGATGCAACATGTGCCCAACAAAGGTCGACTGCCGGGAGCAGCCTGTCACGTGGTAGAACACAAACTCTTCCTGCGGGTTCAGTGCAGCGAGCCGCGATCGCCGCGCGCCTGCCATTTTGCGGGCAGCCAGCCAGTTGGCAACGACCGCGCTCTTACCGCTTCCCATCGAACCGATGAGCACTAAAGGGTCCCGCACCTCATGCGATGCAGATTCGGAGCAGTATTCATTGAGAGCCGCTTCGATCGCCTAACATCCCCAAGGTGGAACGCAAACGAGGGCAAGTGAGTGGAGCAGTGATAGGGGGGAAACAGCGAAGACATTAAAGAGTCAAAGCACAGCATAGCAATGAAGGGAGTATGTGCACCATGTCCGGAACGAAGACTGCAGACTCCGATGGCAAGCAACTGCTCGCGAACGTAGCATGCAGGTCGTGCTCTAATGAGCCTATGGGCAACTCAGACTGCATTGTGCTCTTGGTCAGAGCCGGCTGCAGGCGCGCCTAATTCCCGTCGAGCTTAGATAGAAGGGCAAGAATGAAAAAAAATGATAGGAATATTCTACAAGCGACTACGAAAGCTTGAGCGCACTGCGTCTGGGGCTACTATTCTGCAGTTGCCATGCATACTCGGACGTTAGCTGCGCTATAATGTGCAATACATATTATAGAACGGACTTATCCGTTGAAGTCCAAGAGGAAACAGAGAAAAGTGTGCAAGAAAATGTTGCAGAAGAAGCGTCGCGTCGAGTGTCAAGGTACTAAAGCTACAGATCAGATGTTATTAAAAAGTAGATCTATCAAGCCAGGAGCTGAGAGAGCAAACTCAATGATTATGTTGTTTGAGTAGCCTTGCATTGATGCCTGGACACTCCTGATAACACTGCCCCTTCTCACAACTTTAGAAGTGTTTCGATGAAGACATTCGCGTGCATCATGTTGCTAGCGGCAGTGGCCGACACCTTCGCATTTCATTTGCCGACAATCTTCGTGAGCCCAGCTCGAACTAGCGCAGCTGTTGATAGACTAAGTGGAATAAATAATGAACGTCGACTCCCTACTCTCTATGCAAGTCCATGTCCGACTCTCTACACCGTAGGCTTGGACGACAGGGATCATGCCGCGGTTTTATCTGCGCTTCATGACGTTGGTGAAGCACTCGGGTTTTCCGACTCATGCAGTGAGAACAGCAAGAGCCTTGGTGCTGAGCCACTCACGTATCTACCAGGCGCCTTGGGCCGCATGTGCGTGATAACCGGGTGTGAAGGCTACGAAGAAGATATGGAAATGATGCTTGCTCAGAATTTAGACATTGAGCTTGCCTCAGGACGGCTCTCGGGGCCATGCTTGGCCTACTTCCAAGAAGACGATTTGTTGCCAGATGGTGAAGATGGTCCTTGGGAGGCAGTTCATCTGGAGGCGGCGCTGATGCACGTGGTCAGTGAGTACAGCCTTTTCGCTCCCATGAGTGCGCTCAGTCCGTCGCCGCCGCAAGTGCAAGAATCAGCGGGGGCCAATAGAGTTGCTGAAAAAGACACCGAATCTATGGTTAAGCCTCACGCGGACCTGAAAGCCACAGCGCACGTATTACTTGATGGCGACCAAGACGTTCTAGACAACCGCTTTGACGTCAGCTCGGTCGCCGTTTTCGACGACCTGGTTGAGGATCCATTGAGGGGCGAACTTCTCAAGCTGTTGGCACGGCCCGAGGGCGAGTGGGACCCTGAGAAAGCTCCTGATCCTGCGGTGTGGAAGCTCAGCGCCTTGACTGACATTCCTGTTGTTGACGACGATAATTTGACTCCTGGAAGCCTCCCAGACAAGACTAGCAACGGTGTTGGACTCTGCGGTGAGACGCTCGAGTTTTTGTGCGCATCGCCGCCCATGTCTGGCGCTATTGCCGCAGTCGAGCGCCTCTTTTCAGAGCGCCTGTTCCCCGACTACCACGTTTGTCGCATGCCAGATGCCGTGCTTGGCGACACGGTATGCTCGTTGATTATTAACAAAACTCCCAGAAGATGTGAACCCCTCGTCTCACTCTCAGCCAAGCGATGCTAGCGCTGCTCTGCTTTCTTCGCCTCATCAGGAGTTATCCTATTCCATTTCTTTTCTGACAGTATTTGGTGCGCATTCCTTTCTTTCGCGCAGGTTACTCCTCTGACAGCAAACGCGCCGCGCTTCGGTGACACTTTCGCGTACCATATTGACGCATGCCCCAACGCAACGCCGCACGGCCCGTGGTTCGATTGCTTCGGCCATTACCGGAACCGCAGCCCGGGAAAGCCACGCTTTGTGAGCGTACTCGTGTACCTCAACGAGCGCTGGTTGCCGGAATGGGGCGCTGCCACTGTGTGCCTCGACCCGCCCACTGCAGGCACTTTACATGTGCAGCCGAGCCCCGGCCGCGTGGTGGTCATGGACCAAGATGTGTCGCACAAAGTCACTGCACCGACTGAAGCAGCAGGCGGACGCCCCCGTTATTCCCTGGTTTGGAAGCTGGTGCTGCACGCCAAAGAGAACCAAGCGGCTGGAACTAGCTCTTTTGGCAGCGAGTGGGGTACTCCTACGGAGTTCGGCAGCGCGTCTAGATCACAAACAGGCACTAACAACGGAAAGGCACCGCGCATTGTAGTTCCCGGTAACAAGTAGCAAAATAGACGAGCTAATAGGCAATTGAGCTTATAGACATGACAAAGGCAGCAGCTATCAGCTAACGCCGCGTAGATGGACTTCGAGTTCGATCTGAGTAAGACAAACGGAGGAATCGTTCCTGTGAAGAAACTCCAAGGAGTTTATAGGAAATGGATCGGCATAGCGAAATGCAGGATGCAGGTTGAAGCCCAAAGTACCAAGGTAAAGACTGGTAAAGGCTACAAACTACTGCTCGCTGTGCCCACGGCCTACGGAATGTTCTTTTGTAACCTCTGCTCGCTTTGGGTTTATGTTGATTATTGATACGAGGTCGAGATCGAGATTTTAATTCGCAATGGCAATACGCAATAAAATAAAGAAATCAAAATTTTAGATGCCAGTACATAGCAATTAAGCTCGAGTGCATCGAGCTCAGTCAAGCAATTAAAATTCTGTAGCTATTACCACTATGCAATGATTGCGGCGTTGGTTAAGAGATTTGAACTGAGCCAATGATCCCACCCACATGATATTAGAGATATGGATGAGGATGCTCCTGAAGGGTGGTATTAAGCCAGAACCAAGTATCGTAGTCCCTGAGGACGACAACATTCACGGTGAATTCCTCGAGGGTGCTGAGACCCTCAGGTAGAAGCAAGCTCAGTGCAACGCTATTTTTACTCACTGGGGATCTATGAGTAACAGTTTGATGAGGGAGCCTGTCTGGGCAGTCCTTGAAGTGTAAAGTCTCGGGCAAGGGTTCCTCAAAATGCCCGACGCTAGTGTAAATGAGCACACCTTTGAACGGCTCAACGCCAGAAACTGTAAGCATGGCACCCGAACTCAGCTCGCTCCACTCAATGTCAATCGAGTAGCCTCCATCTCCGGGTGTGCATTCCTTGCCATGGGTGTAAGATGAGGCACTCATGCAATGTCCGGCCCCGCTCGAGCGACTTGCTGTTGGGGAGGCGAAAAAAGCTATCAGCATCAGAATCAGCGTGATTTTTTTAAAGAAAGACACAGCCATGGTATACGACTGCCAAAAAGGATCCCCTCGGTCACTTGTATCGTTTCTCTACCTAGCTACAGTAGTGGTCGACTATTAATGGCAGAACGATATGCAGCTTTACTTCAGAAGCTGGCAGGCTGAGAGCTACGAGATGCGTTGACTCGAAGAGGATAATGACAGTAATGAATAATGAAATCAAGGATGAATAGATTATAGATTAGACGACTAATACTACTGTTGCTAAGTACTACGTAGCTACAGAGTAGCTGCTAGCTAGAGGAAAGTAATAAGTAAGGCCGGACCTTACGGTGGTCGGAAATCGAAAATCGAAAATCCTTCGAAAATCTCGACCAATCAGAGAAAAAAGTCATTTTCAGTCTGCAAATCATTTTGGTTCGGGCCCCGAGGGGCCGGAATTAGAAGGCTAACAGGCAGACAGAGGAACCCTCCCTGTGTAGCTCTGCAGCTCCTAAAGGAGCCCGCAAACCCCACTGCTTACATATCGGCAAAATTCAAGGCAACCAGTACTACTGTAAGTAGAAGTAATCAGGCACACAGGCCAGAGTGGCTTTCGTGTCTCAGCTTTTTTTTCTTATTTCTGATTGGCTGGAAAGGTGTAAAGCACTTCTGCCCTGAAATCGTGCATTGCACGGGCACCTGAACTTGTGAGAAGTGAAACGCAAGAGCGCAAGCGGAAGCGGTTGCAAGTGAGTAGTTGCAAACCGGTTAGACGACGACTGTGGACGGACCGGACCGTAATTGGGATGGGTGATGGGTGTGTGTAAACGAACAGGCAGCAAGCAAGAGGCAGGCTAACAAGACACTAAGTACTACAGATCTACAGATACTGAAGTGGAAGAGCTGAAGCTGGAAGTTGGTACAGTCTGAGTCGACTAGAGTGACTCTTGTACAGTATTTTGGTTCGTTGCACCTAACTCCTCACTCCAGGTCAACACGTCACCTGAGCTTACAACTCCTTCTAAAGTAAACTAGCTCAAGACTGTCTATCTACAAAAGGCAAATTTCGTCGCGTAGCACACCAGATGACAACGACCCTCAACTTCCGGGCCGGCGATTCCTACAAGATCGACTCCCTGTCGAAAGCCACGATTCTTCCCGTCGATTCACTGGTAAGGGAACTGGTGTCTGCGCACGAAGAATATTGGCTAGCTTTCACTTGTGGTACATTCTGAATAGATGTTTCAAGCTGCCTTAATTCTAAAGGTGGTTGATATTTCTTAATTGATTAAATGTAAATTACCTCTTCGCTAGCAGGGCCGGGTCGTCACCTTCACTGATGTGACCATTTACTTTACCGCGAGCGATGGTGCAACTACGATGGCAGTGGGGCGCAACGACGGCGCTATTTCAATATTTCGATCACCTGAGCGCGTGTCCAAAGAGGCTCTCTTAAAATCGCGGCACCCGCACTTAGGCGCGGTCACGTCTCTTGCATTCTGTGCCCGGCGAAACATCCTCTTCAGTGGATCTAGCGACCGGACTATAAAAGTATGGAACGCTTGCGCTGATAGAGGCTCACCCGAAACGTTGATACAAACTCTCACAGGCCATTCTTCCAGTGTGACAGGACTAGTTGATTCTGGCCAATCGTTTATGGTTTCATGTTCAGCTGATTGCTCGGTTCGGCTGTGGAGGGAGCAAGGAATTAAGGGTGAGTATGTATGCAGCCAGGTACTAAATATGGGAGCAGATAGCCGCCAGATGTGCACGGGGCTCGTAGTTAGTCATGAAGTGAAAGGGATGAATCCATGGGCAATGTACTGCTCAGATTCACTTGGGGGCATAACTGTTTTTTGTCTTGAAAGAATAGGTGCTTCCGTAGAACTTACGGCTACAATTACGTGGAGTCAAGTGCATGCGCTTGCGATCACCCGAATGCTTCTCGTACCTGAACACAATCTATTGGTTAGTCTATCCTTCGATTGCAGCTGTGTCATTATTGAGCGCAATCGTGGCAGAGTTGTGAGCAAAATCAAGGCATTCGTGCCAACACTACAGTACAGTGGAGTCGAATGGTCGAGTTTTGGAAATCAGCTTTTGCTCACCGACCACGATGGAGGCCTAACGGTTTGGAGTTTGTATGATAAGCGTGTTGTTGCTCAACATAAACTTGCGAGCCGTCTCAATCCGGATAGTTATCTTGTGGCTAGAGAAGGGCGGGCTGTGCGCGAGGCAGCAAAGGATCTAAGTGCGATAGCTGCGCTTCAGTGGGTCGGTCCTCGTACTCTAGCATGTGTGATGCCTAACAGAGCACGCGTGCAACAACTTTTTGTTGAGGACTATCAGCCACCAGTTGAATTTCTGGGACACACAGGGGCTGTAGTTGGCCTAGCTATTGTTGTACCCGGAAGCGTGCGGCCTGAAAGCCGCAATAAGAGGAATGCAGAGTATTGTCGTGAAATTATGCTTATCAGCGCGGCAGAAGATTTTTCAGTACGCGTCTGGGATTCCAATACACTCAAGGAGCGCTTTGAATTATTGGATGATTCGAAGAACAAAACTTTTGAACCATCGTGCATGCTGTCACTTCCTCACGTCAATCAACTCGTTGTAGGCGATCAAATTGGTACCATTGCATTTTTGCATCCAGATCGAGGTAACGCTCTTTTGTCATGACATTTACTTTGAATCAGACATACCATTCGTTTCGTGTTTTTTAATACCATTAATTGATTCATACCATCCATATTATTTTGATGTTATATCTAGGTTTACTTGTGAAGCAGACAGGGCATGCCAACACAGTGACAGGAGCTGCCTTTGTGTGGGCCCGTTCTCAGCACCGATCCGAGGAGTTTCTAGTAACGAGTTCGTTTGATGGTTCACTTGGTCTTTGGATGTTGTACAAGGGAAATCAGTTCGATCCTCATATTTTTATGAGAATAGAAAATGCGCATGGATTTGGCTGGGGCGATTTAGGAGTTGACGAAGCGTCGCCTTGTGAAGTTCTCTGCGTGGAGTTTCACGTGCCATCTCAACTGATTGTCTCAGGGGGCAATGATTCTTTGGTAAGATGCTGGTGTTCTCTCGATCATTCGGCACGGTACGTGCTCCGCGGGCATTCGAATGCCGTGACCTGTTGCAGTGCTAGTGAGACGAGTGGTTTGATTTTTACGGGTTCCGAGGACACCTGTGTGATTGCTTGGAACCTCGGATCATCAAGAGTACTCGAAGGAAGATTAGAAACGCTCGGTCCCTTGTACACTCTCAGTGGACACTCTGGAGCAATTCGATGTCTGCGTCAACTTCCTTTTGTAAATCAAGATAGTTTTATATACTTAGCGAGCGCCTCAGAAGATACGACCGTGAAAATTTGGGCGTGCCAGTCAATTTCTGGTCAAGCAAAAGAAGAGGCTGTTACCTCAAATGAGACCAAAGATTTTGCCGACAGAGAATTGGGCGACAAAGAAAGCCACTCACAGGTTCAGTATATTTTTGACATCAACATTTGTACAGAAGCAAATCTTCCAAGCTCCTTGGAATGCACGCCGCCCAAGGAAGGGCCTCCAGGTAGCATTTTCGTGGGTACCACTTCTGGATCCATCTTCGAGGTTCAATTGCCTGTTAGAATTTTTAACTGATGGAGAAGTGCCTCGTAGACGTGGGACGTGACACAAGAACGAGTACTCAGTCTCGCCGACTTGTTCGAAGGAAAGGCGTCATTTGGAGTCTGAATTGATCTTCTGGAGTGAATTTGCCAGCGTATATGCAGCTCAAGTACATTCTTTTTGTGTCTCTGCGACTACTGTTTTCTTGTCTTTCTTTGTAACCCTAGATTGTGGAACTTGGAACTAATATCTTTATTATGCGGGAGAAGCCACCTTTAGGAGCTGGTGGTCCAGGGCGGTAAAACCCCCGCAAAAGTAGGTTGGCACCTGAGCTATGGATCTGGCTTGGGCGATTTTTTTTAAAGGCGTGTTACTGTGTACTATTTTTTAGCTCCTGCGCTTTGTTTTCTTTATTCAAGTCGAGTTATTTATGAGCTATATTACAGTGGAAATTGACAGAGGTCCTATTGACTATTGAA
>Ga0307982_1001293_pt1 | contig 20382 bp, 19 predicted proteins | sample OrgLakmetagen989_FD_201847 | JGI IMG/M metagenome (GOLD analysis project Ga0307982, IMG submission 201847) | Saline water microbial communities from Organic Lake, Antarctica - #989 | ecosystem: Environmental > Aquatic > Non-marine Saline and Alkaline > Saline | place: Antarctica: Organic Lake... | reverse complement strand
TTATATGTCTTGTATTTTTGGTCTCCAATAATATCTTTTATTTTCTCCAATTTATATTTTCCATCGCACTTATCTGTAGGGTTAAAAATACACATAGAATCACAATTTGAATTTTGTATTTGTATATCAATATTTCTCTCCAGACAATTATAACAAATTATATGCTTACGACACATACTTAATTTATCACAGTATATTAAGTGTTCTTTTTTATAATCCATAAAGCAACAATTACATGTCTTATCATTATATATTACATATTGTGTTATTATTTCATTATTAACATTTTTAAGGCGCGCATTTACAATTTTCATTCTCTCAATACAACTCTTCTTATATTCCTCTTTTTTTCTTCTTATTCCTGCTGTTTTCATTGCTAATTTTTTATATTCGATAACATGATTTGTTGGTTCTGTTATAAGGTATACATACCCTCTATTCAGTTTAGTTGCATTTTGTATAATTTTATTATTTATAAATTTAAAATAATATGGAGAGATACTGAAATAATTATCGAGATCTTCCTGTAATATCTTGTTTTGTTGGTAATATCTTGTTTTTGTGATACCCATTACATCCGTATATGGTGATATTTTTAAATCTGATATTGTTCCTTGTGTAAGAATAACAACAGAATATTTACTGATATAGTTTTTATTTTCTAACATGTATTTTTTGACTTGGTCTATAGTATATTCAAACATATCTTTACGCTTAAAAAAAGAAATGTTTAGCATTTTATTAGTTGTTTTATTATATATTTAATTTTTATCTTTATCTTTATATAATACAGTTATTATCTTTATCTTTTATATACTCTATTACCCTTACTTATATGGGTTGTTTTATAATCTCTAACTCTACATTTTGATAACCTGCCATTTTCATCACTCCAGATAATATTTTTGATTTGTAATATTTTCATAAATCTACTACACCTCTCATAAGGTGCGGAATCAATATATTTATAATCACTATTACTATTTTGTCTAACAACATAGAGGCTTATTTTTCCGTAAAAAGCATCGTTTTTTTCTCCTTGAATGCTTATCCAATTTTCGCATAACATCAATTTCAGCGTGACAACTACAAGTATCTTTCAAGAACCCATCATTTGAATAACAACGATTTGAATTATAACCTTTTGCGATAATTTTACCATTCATTACTGCAACACAACCATGGTGGTTATGTTTCATTACAGATTTGGTTGATTCTTCAAGAGCAGACATAGCGTAGTATTTATCACGCTTATTAATAGAGAGAAGATTCATAATATGTATTTAGTTAAGAGAGTATTAAATGTAAATAAAATAGATATATTTTAATATATCTATTTTATTTTTATGCATGTAATTTGGATAATGAATTATAAAAATTATTATTGGTATATAACATTTTGTGTTTTTATTGGTATCCAATCACTTTTATAATGTTGTATAGTCCTGTTTATTAACATAGGGGTTTTATAAATCGTACCTCCAACCAATCTCAATATATCAATAGGATATGTAACAATTTTATTTTTATATAAATTTAGATAAGCTCCCCACCAGGATAATGTAGAATTACTTAATATATTATGATTACATAATGTCATACACCAAAGGTCAATATAATCATAATTATTTTCAAAATATATAAATTTTATACTATCATTTGAATTATTTGCTTCAATTTTATGTTTTATTTTATCGATACAATCTGAAAAGATATTAATATATATTTTGCTATATTTTTTTTCTGTATTATTAGAAATTATATAATCAATAGCATCATAACAATAATTAAAATTACAATCATAAGAAATATTGCACCCCCAATTAACTCTCAAATGACAAGATATATTTAATATTTCATTATCAAACAAATGACTATAATTATCTTTTATATATAATAAACTTTCACTGTCTGGTTCCAGGATATTACAAATATCATTATAGTATTTATCAAAATATAAATAACTTTGTAAATATCCAAATAAATTAATTTCTACATCGTTAGTTGTCTTACTTATAACTGAATCGAGAATATCATCATATAAACTATAATAATTATGGCGTTCTTTAATATTTATAGATTTCTTATTGAATTTATTTGGACATGATATAAAATAATTAGATATATTCCTATAAATTGTCTCATTATGTTTTAATCCCCATTTTTTTAATATTATAATAAGTTTCTTTAAGTTTGATAAATTTAACATGTGATTATACTCTTTAGATAATCCATATGATGTAAAAATTTGAAATAAAGCATTACCTAGACCAGTATTATAACTACTTAAATATGTAGAGTTATATTGTGTAAAGTATGGAATAATCATATATATATATATATATATATATATATAAATAAGTGTCTTTATACCATATAATATGAACAATAGTATAGAAAATAATAATTATAAATGTATTATTAGTATCGGTATGCGTTGTTTTACAGAAATTTTTTTAAAAAAACTAAATTTAAAAAAATTTAGTTGTGTATTTGATGCAATGTATAATAATAATATAAAAGATATTATATATATAATGGAAAATAAAATTAATTATGATGATATAATTTTATCCTATAATATTGAATGTAATCATGTTAAAAAACTTGATAAAAAGTTAGGTAATAGGACATTATATAGAAAAATAAACTATCGTGAAGAGGACTTAATATATTCATATCATCATGCGTTAATACCACATCATGACTTAAATAAGGAATATCATAAGGAACATTTTGAAAGATGTTTTGAAAGGCTTGCTAAAATAAAAAATAATAAAATAAAAACATTATTTTGTTTATTTATTCATCCATATTATGGTAAAGATTATAGAATTAAATTACATGATATAATTTTTCTAAAAAATTATTTAATAAAAAATTATAATTGTTGTTTATTAGTTTGTAATTTTGAAAAACAACCATATAAATGGACATGGGAATGTATTATAAAAAGTAATGAACTAATATATATTAATATTAATAATAATAGTCATTCATTTGAAGATAATAAAGAAGTATTATACGAAATCATAAGTTTTATTGATATTAATGAAAAAAACTTATTGAGTTACAATGATATTAAAAACATTTAATAATATATAATATATAATATATAATGATATTAAAAACATTTAATAATATATAATAATATATAATAATATATAATAATATATAATAATATATAATAATATATAATAATATATAATAATGTTTAATCATATTGGTTGTTATGGAAAAAATCATAATATCTTTACATATGACATATCTAAATATAATTTTAAATCATTCTTACTTAATATTTTTGATATATCCAATTTGGATAATATAGAAGAAATATGTGAGGAATATAATAATGAAACAAATAATTTAAATGATATAGAAACTTCATTACATAAAAAATTTTATTTATGTATTAAAAAAAATGATAAATTCAAAAAAATGTATTGTCATCTAATAAGAGATATATATGATAATTTTTTTAAAGAAGAAGAATTAATAATATATCAATCATACCCAAGTATAAGGTTCCAATTTCAAAACAGTATTACTGTCCCTGAACATTATGATGCTGATGAAAAAGCTTCACATCCATTAGGAGAAAAAAATTTCTTGATACCCGTTACAGATATGAAAGATACAAATACAATACATATTGAGAGTGAACCAGGTAAAAGAGATTTTAAGGCTATTAATTTACGTTTTGGAGAATTATTATATTTTAATGGTAATATGTGTACACATAAAAATGAATCGAATAAAGAAGGATTAGTTAGGATTTCATTTGATTTTAGAATAATTTTGATAAGTGATTATTATAAATATGTAAAAAATAAAATTGTTTATACTAATCCAAGAGATACTAATAGTGAACGAATACCAATATCATTAACAATTGGTTCTTATTATCAAGTAGTATTCAAAGAAAATAATATCAATGAAATGATGAAATGGTATTTACCAAAATCAAGGAAAGAAATAAAGAATATTGTACAACATAAACCCGAATTTGATGAAAATGAAGCAAAAAGTTGTTATAATTATATGTTAGAAGATAATTATGTGACAGAACATAAAAAAACTGATGAATTAGAAAATATAATATCAAAATATTTAAATGTAAAAAATACCGTAATGACTACAAGTTGTACATCTGCTTTAATTCTTGCTCTTATGTCATTAAGTCTAAATATCGATGATGAAATAATTGTTCCAAATTATACTATGATTGCAACAATTAATTCTATTAAACATCTTGGATTTAAACCTGTAATAATTGATGTTAATCCAAATACATATACAATTGATATTGAAACAATTAAGAAGTATGTATCAAATAAAACCAAAGCTGTAATTCATGTTTCAATAAATAATAGATATATTGGATTGGAAGAAATTGTTTCATATTGTAAAGATAATAATATATACATTATTGAAGATGCTGCTCAATCAATGGGATGTTGTCCAAATAATAAATATTTAGGGACGTATGGTGATATTGGGTGTTTTTCATTAAGTACGCCAAAGATTATAAGTTCTGGACAAGGTGGATATATTGTTACAAACAATGATGGTATAGCAGAAAAAATAAGACAGATAAAAAATTTTGGTCGTAAAGAGAGTGGTAAGGATATATTTGAAATATTTGGGATTAATTTAAAATACACTGATATTCAAGCTGTAATAACAATCGAACAAATGAAAAAATTACAATATCGTATTAAAAGAATGAGTGAAATTTATAATTTATACTATAATCAACTAAATAAACATATAAAAATGTTAAAACCACTATTTGATGGTTGGCATCCTTGGTTTGTTGATATTTATTGTCCAAATAATTTTTATAGAAAAGATTTAATTTATTATTTAAAACAACATAATATCCAAACAAGAGAGACATATGTAGAAATAAATAAGACAAAGATGTATCATAGTAATGTTATTTTACCAAATAGTAATTATATATCTAGTAATGGTCTGTATTTACCATCATATATAAGTTTAACAGATGATGAGATAATTCATATATGTAATATTATAAAATCATTTGTAATTAGCAATAAAAATAAAATTAATTATAGGAACTTACAAAGAAATGATAAGAATAATTATTTAAAATTAATGAATAATTTTAGAGATGTTAAAATAGATATGGATGATGGAGAATTTGAAAACATATATAATAATATTTTAAAAAATGGAGAAATAATAATTGCAGAAAAAAATAATAAAATAATAGGGAGTATAACAGTATTTTTAGAATACAAATTTATTAATAATTCAAGTATTTACGCTCATATAGAGGATTTATTTGTAAAAGAAAAACATAGGCATAATAAAATTGGGTATGAATTAGTAAATAATGCTATTAACTATTGTAAAACAAAAAATGTATTTAAAATTTCATTAAACTGTAATTATGAATTGATAGATTTCTATTCATTAAATAATTTCACCAATCGTCAGATAAATATGTCTCAAATAATTTAAAAAGAAAAATAGTATATATATAATGTCAAAACAAAAGATAAAAATTAAATTAAAGGATGGAAATTGTAATCATGAACCCTCATTTTTCAGAGATAGTGATAAAATCACATATATTAAAAATATTAAACCTAATAGCAATGGTGATGTAGATATAGTTGAAGGTGATATTGTTATATATACAAATCTTTTCCACGACAAAATAGACCCAAAAGCAGGTAAAAACATTGCTTTATTGATGGAAGGACAAGAGTATAACCGTAAATATTATGATTATATAGCTATTAATAATAATAATTTTGATTTAGTTTTAACTTTTGATAAAGCGTTATTGGAACGAGGAGAAAATTTTAAATTAAACTTGTATGGAACTACTTGGATACATGAAACATATATTAAAATATGGAATAAAACAAAACTTTGTTCTATGATAACATCAAATAAGGTTGTTACATCAGGGCATAAATTTAGACACATAATAACAAACTTTATAACACAACACAAAATAAACATTGATATATTTGGAGGAAATTATATTAAATTACCATATATGTCAAGCAAAGCTTTTACTCAAGAGCATTGTGGGAGCCATATTACAAATGGTAAAATAAATGGTTTAAAAGATTTTATGTTTTCAATAGTTATTGAAAATAGCAAAGAAGATTATATGTTTACAGAGAAATTAATTGATTGTTTTTTAACAGGAACTGTTCCAATTTATTTTGGGTGTCCAAGTATTGGTAAATTTTTTAATATAAAAGGTATTATTGTTATTGATAATCTCAATGATCTAATAAATATTTTAAAATCAATAAATATAGAGAGATACTGTAATATGAAAAATTATATTAAAGAAAATTATAATACAGCACATAATTATAAATCATTTAAAATGAATGAAAAAGATATTTTAAAATTAATTGTTTAGTTTTTTCCAATGTAATAAATATTGTAATTTAACATCTTTAAAAAAGTTTTCCCAGTATTCACTCATATTAGAATTATTTTCTTTATTTGTATCTGAATCTTCTACATTTAAATAACTAAACATAGGGATTAAATATGTTTCCGCGTATTGATAAATTAAAACATCAGCAACAGGATATTTATGATTTGATAAATTAATTATTTTTTTATTTTTATCAAAATGATTTATTAATATTTTAGATGCTATATTTCTTGAAATCCTATAAAATGTTGTCCCTGACCCAAATATTTTTTCTGGTTCCATAAGTTCATAATTATTTTTATAAATATTATTTGTAGTTTGAAGTTGTAAAATTTCATATTCACTATATTTTAAAATATTAAAATGTTTTTTTTGCCAATATTTTAGATATTCATTAGATAAATCATCTTCAGATATAAAACAATATTTATCTTCACAAGTTTCTAAAAAATAATTTAATGCTTTAATGTGTGACATCATACAACCGTGTTCACCCTTATTTAATTTATTATTTTTTATAATTTTATATGGTTCATAATTATTTTTATAATCTATTGCTTTTATACGAAAACTATTATTTTTATTATTTACTAATATTTTTTCCATATATATTCGCCTATCTGTCCTTCTATCTAAATTTATCCAATATATATTCCATGGCATTAATGGTAATGGAACAATATCTTTCTTCATAATATTAATATAATATTAATATAATATAAATATAATATATATTTTATATTATGTATTATTTCACAATAGGTGCTATTTTCAAAAATGAAAGTCATATTTTAAAAGAATGGATAGAACACTATTTATATCATGGGATAGAACATATTTATTTAATAAATGATTATAGTACTGATAATTATTTAGAAATTCTAAAACCATTCATAGATAATAATAAAGTTACATTATACGACTGTAAAATAATAATGAAAAATGTTAATTGTCAACATATTAAATATAATCTTTATTTTCAAAAACACCTTAAAGAAACTAAATGGTTTGGTATTTTTGATCTTGATGAATTTTTATATTCTCCTATAGAAATAGATTTAAAAAATGTGTTAGAAATATATGAAAATGAAAATTTATTACACATAAACTGGGTAAATTTTGGTTCTAGTGGTTTTAAAATACAACCAAAAAAAGTTGTTTCTAATTTTATTAATAGAGGCGACTATGATTCTATAAAAAATGGTCCTGATGGAAGATATAATTCATATAAATCTATTGTAAAAACAGATGGAAATATTAAATTAGGTATTCATACACATTATTATAATAATATTAAATTAGGAAAAAATGTTTCCTTTAATGAAAAAAACACACCTTTATTAATTAATCATTATGTTATACAATCACTAGAATTTTGGATTAATGTAAAAATGACAAGAGGTGATGCTGATAATTGGTATAATGCTAAAGGATGGGAAAGAAATATAAAATTATTTAATGATACAGATACTAATCACAATAAAGATACAAGACTAAAACAACAGAATGATAAAATTAATATTTATTTAGAAGACAATTCTTGAATATCCGATATATAATTTGTTTATACTATTGCATTTATTAACCCTAATAATATAATGTTTAAATATATGGTTTAAAGTTATTATTTTTTTGTTGGATTATCCCATCCAATATGTTTAACAAATCCATTTTTATTAAGTGTAATAACACTAACATAATTGTTACTATAATATATATTTGATAGAGCCTGTTCAACCCCTCCACAATTACAATATTTAGAATTTATAAAATTACAATATGGCATAAATTTTTGATAATCTTTAAATCTTCTTAATCCTGGATTGAAAGTAAATCCACACCAAATATTTGTCCTTTCTTTAAAAACACCTAAAATTCTATACTCATTATTAATTATTTCTTTATTTATAGGATGACCATTCATATTAACTCTGAAATTATTATATTTTCTTAACCAAACTGTGAATACTTTATCATTACTCTCTAATATATTTAATGATTTTTCAATAAAACCATAATCATAAAATTCCCAATCATCCTCACAGTGAAAAATATATTCTGTGTCTATAAAAAAATATGCTTTATCAATAGATTTAATTTGACCAATATTATGTTCATTATAAATTATTTTTTTATCTATATTATCAGGTATATATTTTATACAATTATCTATACATTTATTTATACCTGAATCATCTATAATGATTATTTTTTTGATTGGATAAGTATTAAATTTAAAAAATGACTTTAATGTTATTGATAACTCATTTGGACGATTGCAAGATGTTAATACAACAGTAACATTGTTGTTTATATTTTCTTCACACGTAATAATATTTTTAATCATTAAATTTCTTTTATTTGTCCAATAATTAGAACCCTCTTTACCACCGTTATATGTTAATTGATCGTTATGTAATCTATAATATAATAACGCTTCCTCCATATTATGTATTTTACTATATCTTTTTAGTACTCTCAATATTAATTCAAAATCTTCACACATAGAGTGTATTTCACTATTATAATTACCAATCTCTATAATCTCTTTTTTTCTAAAACAAAATGTAGGATGATTCATAACCCAATGATTGTGGTTTTTTTTATAACTTTCAATATCAATACTTGGATGTTTAGTTATACCCATACTTTGAATTTCATTATTTATTTCTTTAAACATATTTACTTGCGTTCCACATAATATAATATCACTATTTTCATTCATAAATTTTAATTGTTTAATAATTCTATCATGATACATTATATCATCAGCATCCATACGAAAAATTAGCTCATTTGAACACAGTGTAACACCGTAATTTAATGAATAACCTAATCCTTTATTACAATTATTTTCTATATATTTTATCTCAGTAAATCGTGTTGTATTTTTAAACCTTTCTAACATATTTTTTAATATTGTTGTATTGATAGTATCAGACCCATCATTTATCCATACGATTTCCATATTAAAACAACCTTCTTGATGTTTAATTGAATCCAAACATTCTTTTAAATATTTAGCATTTGTATTTAAACTTGATATTAATATTGAAATACTATTTTCTTTACTTGGTCTCTTGAATTGTTCTGGTAGTAACATATTATTCATATTTTGATAATTTTTATGCGATGAACCCCATTCTTGATAAGCATATATCTTACCGTGACCTTTATATTCAATTCCTGTATAATGAATAGGTAAAAAGTAATAAGAAGGAAATATTGTTAAATCATTATATTTCCCTATATTATAAATATTTGTAAGTAATAATGGTCCAACTAATTGCCACGCACGTTTATTTGTTTTTTTAGTATCTACACAATTAGTTTTTATCCATAGTATAATTTCTCTTACTAATGGGTGCTTTGGTGGAAATCCCATTGTGCCTGTGGCTATTAATCCACTTCTTATTTTTTCGTGTTCCCACCCGGCGAAACTTTTACATTTCATCAACACATCATCTATTGGTTCAACGCATATAGAATCAGCATCTAAAAAAATACCTCCATATTTATATAAAATTTCCCATCTAATTATATCAGCTTTTCCATTTAGTTCATTCATTTCATCAACACGATTTTGACACTCTATTTTCATTTCTCTCTTAATAAGTTCCTCTTCATTCCATCTAATATATTCAAAATCAGGATTTTTATCTTTCCACGTATCCATATGTTTTGTAGGTGGACACACATTACCTATCCATATTTGATGTATTATTTTAGGTATCATATATTAATTATATCATTATAATGTTTTTAAATAAATATTAATATTATATAATAAATGAAAGAAATAATAGATAAATCTTATGAATTGAACTTTATTATGTTTGTCTCTATAACAATATTGGTATTTATACGTAGTATCCAGCATAATCTAACAGATAAAAAACGGGTAAGTCTTCAATTATCAGCATTTGTTACAATGATTGCTGCAATGCATTATTATTTAATGGTAATTAATAAGACGAATGTAAATATTTACCGATATTTTGATTGGTTTTTTACAACACCAATATTGTTAATAGATTTATGTATAATTTTTGATATAACGGATGTCAGATTTATATTAGAGATAATAGGATATAATACCCTTATGTTATTATTTGGATATTTAGGTGAGATTGGTGTATTATCTACTATGATTAGTACCATTGGCGGATTTATACCATTCATAATATTATTCTATAGAATACACAATAAAGTAAGAGAACAAAAAAATACACCCGAACAAAAGAGTAATAAGAACAAATTATTGAATATATTTATTGTATTATGGTCTCTATATGGTGTAAATCATATGTATAAGAATACATTGAATAAAAATGGTATATATAATATATTAGACTTATTAACTAAAGGTATTTTTGCGTTATATATTTATAAATCGTCGTGGGAGTTATAATATATATTATATAGTATAATGTCAAAATCAAATAAGGAAGAAGGTGTATTTTATCATATAAAGCGTGAAAATATAGATATGTATAATTTTTTAAGACCACAAGATATAACAGAAAAATTACATATAGTAAAAGAAGAAGCACATGGAGAACGGGAAGTAGAAGAGAGATTGATGAAGAGAGAAAATATTGATGAGAGAAAAGAAAATGAAAATATAGACGATAGTGAAAAATATAGAGAAAAAGAGAGAAAATATATATTGAAAGAAATCCGTTTTTATTCTTCTTTACCAAATTATACACCACGTAATATATATAATAAAATAAATACTATAATGGTGAATAGGTTCAAATATGAAATACCATATATTAATAGTTGTTCTCTCTGTAACATTAATATAGTCCATACTATACATTATGATAATTCTATGAGAATAGATAATAAACCTATTGTATTTATGACACCTGGAAATGCTATAGATAATTCAAAATATTACCTGGTGCAACATCTTATAATAGAATTAGACAAATGTATAGAGGATATTATAAATATAGATATAGATACAACAAAATTCTCTATTGTATTTAATTTTGAAAACTATACATTAGGGAAAATGATAAAAGATATGGGTTTAGCATATGAGTTATCACTTATATTACATGACCTATATTATGATAGAGTAGAATATATTTATTTAATAGATGCGCCACTATTTATGACACCAATGTTATCAATGATGAAGAAAATGTTTAAAAATTCAATATATAAAAAGATTGTTAGGATTTCAAAGTATGATTATGAAGGATTAATAAATTATACATAGTTATAAAAAGTATAAACTACTTAGATGTTGACACATAATAGGTATAAATGAGGAATATAATTAAATTATATACAAGTCGGTCGTGTAATATGTGTGATAAAGAAGGTTTTTTTTGTCACGAATATAATGATGGGGATAATGTGTATTGTCCTATTTGTGGTGGGTTAGATGATGAATATACACTACAGTTGGACTATAATGAATGTCTTGAAAAATATGGGTATGATTACGATGATAAACCATATAATATAACTGGTAATCGTGAGATAGAGAGAATAATAGGGCATTATGAGTATAACTATTGTGATCATTGTAATATAATATATAATAGAGGTTCATGTCATTATTCACAAACTCATGTTAGGTTGTATAATGGTGAATTAGTGGGAAAATGGGAATATCAAGGGAATACATATATTGGGATGCCCTGCTTTAATGATATTGAAGAATATTTGGAAACCATAAAAGATATAAAAATATTAGATATGGTAGAACCAAATAGAGAAGCGGGGATGGAAAAATGTAATGTATAACCATTCTAGTTAAATATAAATGAAAATATAAAAGTATTCTAATTATATAGATATATGCCCTGATATAATACTTAAATTATTTATTGAATTAAGAATTATATAAAGTTAAAGTCATGTGTATGTTATAAGAATATAATGACGGATTTAGATGACGCATATTTACCATCATTACTTTTTTCCAGGAAAACAGATTTTGAAATACTTAAGGAAAAGAATGATTACATAAAAAATATAATTAAGACTTGTTATCCGTGCTATAAAAAAGGGTATGAAACAAATATTACATTTATGACTGATGACGGGGATATAGGGTCAGGTTTCATTTGTAATCATTGTAAATATATTTATGATTTAAATACGTGTTGTGATCTATAACATTATCAGGAGATTATAACTGCGTCTAATAATAATAAATAAATTATATGATGTTTTTGATGTTTTCATTGATTGACTACTAATAATTTAGATCAATATATTTTTCAAATCCCAATATAGGATTATAAATGGTAACCCTGTCACATTTGATACCTGTTTTTTGGTAGTATTCATTCGCAAGAGAAATTACTTCGTCGAAATCATTAATACTATTAGTGCAGTTAGTACATTCAACGCATTTGATAATAATCATCTCTTTATCAACCAATAAAGTATTATCGTTTTTTAATAGAGGGTTGTGCAATATAACAGTTCTATTTTTGGTTTTATCCAGAACATAATGTTTAATAACATTACATTCATTATTATTTTGTTTCGCATGTTTTGTTTCTCCAATAATATCAATATGATAATTGTCTTTAAATGAATCAAGAAACCCCGTGTAACTTATATTTGTCAAATCACCTTCACTTATTAATTGTGTTAATGATGCGTTCAAAATATCATTATTACTAGTGAAATCAATCCCTTTTTTAATATTATCATTACTTGTGGTTATGATATCTTTATTATGATTTACAACTTTATTCATAAAGTAATCAAGAATAAAGAATATTTTGCTTCATAATATATTATATAATATAAATTGCGTTATTGATATGAATGTGTTTCGGGAGTAGCGAAATATAAAAATATATAATAAGTATTTGATATATCTTTTTGTTTTTATGATTTGATATGGAAACCTACTGTATATCTTGGGATTTCGCTGGATTTAGGGACGATTTTTATATTTCGTCCTTCGTTCGCTCATTATTTTCCTAGCGAAACATAGCCTTATCTACAATAATACAGGAAGCATATGATACACGGTTAGAATCAATTTATTTGATAGATGCACCATTTTACATAAAACAATTATTACAGATGATGAAGAATATGTTTCCTGATACAATATATAAAAAAATAAAACATATTACACAGATAAATAATTTATTCACATAATACATAAGAATGACTAACTCAACATTTTTTCTATTTACAGGTATAGGTAGTTTATTATACTCTTTTTATGCGGGTGCAAGATATTATTCTTTGACAGGCTTGAATTTAGTAACACCTACGAAAGCAAAAAAACTAATAAAGACAGGTGAAATAAAAAATATAATAGATGTACGTACAAATATGGAGTATAAAATGGGACATTATCCAAGAGCAAAAAATATTCCTGTAACTGAATTCTCAAAAAATAAGTTTAGAAAATTTGATATGAACCAAGGGATTTTACTATATTGTAACACAGGACAGCGATCAAGACGTGCGGCTGAATTATTAACAGGGTATGGGTTTAAAAAAGTATATTATATTGATGGTTTATATACAAGTTTGAAATAAGAAACACATATTTAAGTTCCAACTCAAATAAAAAGCATACAATAAAATAGTTATTTATTATAAATGACACATCAAATAAGTGATAATTTAGAAAAAAATAAACTGGAAAAGTTGAATTATTTAAGCACCAGAGTAGATAAAAAGGAAATAATACAAGAATTACATAGCTGTATAGTATTTTATAAAGAAGTATTCAATAAAATACTTGAAAATGAGAATGAGATAATGTTTTATTATACAAATAAGAATATTCCGCATCCGCTACATTTTGAACTGGGGCACGTAATCCATTTTTTTGAATATCATTTCTTAGGAAACACAAAAAAGTATTCTAATATAAAAACTGAAAAAAAGGAACTACTGAATAAAATTTCACGTAGCAATAATTTTGATAGTTTAATAAATAAACCACATCAAAGAAGTGAAAATTATGTTTATTCATTTAAGGAACAACTAAATTATGCCGTTGAGGTATTAGGAGATATTAGAAATGAATTAGAATTATACCCGGATGATTTACTTTCTCCATTGGACACATATATTTTGAAATTGTGTTTGCTTCATTATGAGATGCATAAAGAAGTAATTTATTTCATAACAAATCAGCAACATATAGAGTTACCACTTACCCTTGAAAATAAGAATGTGAATTATAAAGAAATTAGTAATTTATGCATACAGAATGATTGGATTTACATAAATACAGAAGGTAATAATTCCATAGATATTGGTTGTTCCAGAAATCAAAATACTGAAAATAGGATATTAATTTTTGATAATGAGTGTCCTAGTAATATGAAAAATGTGGGTTCATTTTATTGTCAAAAATACCCTGTAACATATGGAGAGTATATACAGTTTATAAATAATGGTGGGTATACCAATAAAGATTATTGGACGTTTGAAGGATGGAAATGGAGAGAAGAAAATAAATTGTGTCATCCAATAAACCTAATATATAAGAATGATGAGTGTAAATGGTATAGAAAGCATTTCAATAAAATAATAGAGTTAGATTATGAATTACCTGTAGTCCATGTATCACATTATGAAGCAACCGCGTATGCAAAATACATGGACGCACGTTTAATATGTGAAGAAGAGTATGTATATTTAACTACAAATGGTGGTGTTACAGAATATCCTTGGGGTAATAATAGAGATATACAGGAATATTGTAATAGTGATTATATAAATAGTGATGTGATAAAAGTAAATAATGAATTACATAAAAATGGTTCAAATAAATGGAGCGTTTATGGATTAATGGGTGATTGTTGGTATTGGACTTCATCACGGTTTGCTCCGTTTGATGGATTCATAATAGATCCAATTTATGATACGTTTAGTTATCCATTTTTTTATGATAGATTTATAGTGAAAGGATCTTCATGGTGTATGAGTAAAGATCTTGTATATTCAAAATATAGGAATTCACAAGAACCTGATAAATGTTTTCATTTTACAGGAATTCGTCTTTGTAAAGATGTGTAAATTATTTTTTACAGTTTTGCTTCTTTTGTTTTTGTATTATATTTATAACTATCCATTTCATTTAATATAATCCTTAATTCATTTATAATTTCTAATGATCTTTTAATAATAGATATAGTTAATTTTCTCTCTATTTCAGCGGAACGTATATTTCTCCAAACTTCTTCCATAATCATAATTTATAATATTTTACAATGTATTATAATTTATTTAACATTAAATGTTTCTTGTATTAATTTTTCTTTTACTGTATTGTTAGGATTATATTGAGTATAAATATATAAATAATTGTCTCCATCTTTTATTCCAGCACCACCTATATTTTTATTTAAACAATTCATATTATTAATATATTTATCAATTAGATAAATCTCTAATGGTTTAATATATTCTTTATTTGCTTGAAATAAAAGATACATACAACCATTTTTCTTTCATGTGTTGATTATTTCTCTCTATAAGGTCATTAGTTACATCAATATAAAAATTATATTCTTTGGATAAATACCTTACTGTATTACCACATTCTTTATAATAACTTGTTCCAAAAAATTGTTCTTGTAAATAATTTAAATAAATATATAATATAAATATGACTACAATGAGTGATAGTGAAAAAACCTTATAAATTCTCGTGATCGTATTTCATTAACACGAGTTACAACATTAACTGATTTTTTGAATATACTCGATACAAAGTATTTATTATTTCGTGATTTAGAAGGAACCATATCAACAATACATGATTTCACCAATAAATATAAAGATTACGATATATACGGTAAAAATATGGATACAACAGAAAAAATATATACGCAGCAAATATCCCAGGTGATAGTTTAGGATTTGAAATTTTAAATACATATTTTACAATTAAAAATATTGATAATCATATAAACCCAATTTCTATAACAATAAATTCAACTACACGTGATGTAGATTATACAGATGTATGGAGTTCTTACAAAACTGTATTTTTAGAAGCATTAGCAGAACGTTATAACGTTCAAAAGCAAAATATATTGTTCTTTGATGATACCACAATGAATGTAGAAAAAGCAATAAAGTCTGGATTTAATTCTCAAGTTGTGAACCCAACACCAAATAATTTAATAACTTTATTGGAACCATTTATGACTACAACTGCTGAATGTCCTATTTGTAAGAGTTGTGATCCTTGTCCGGAGTGTCAGATTTGTAAGAGTTGTGCCCCTTGTCCTGAGTGTCCAAAATATCAAGAAGTACAAGAAAAAAACAATATAAATTTGGTAATGCAACAAGAGCCGTAACATCACGTTTATCAGGATTACTTAAAAGAGGTGGTAAGAAAAAATTACGACGCTCCAAAATAAATAAGAATAAACAAACTAAAAAAACAAATACTAAAAAACTATTAAACATAAAAAACGCTATTAGTATAGGATTGTGTTACGTTTGAAAAATAATGAGCGAACGAAGAGCGAAAAACACCTCTAATAATTAAATAATAAAAATATTTAATTATTTTTTACACCTAGGGCTAAGAAACGCAAGATTTTTCATACTCCGTGCGTATGCGTTAATATGCGTTTCTGTTTATGTTATGATAATTATCTGTTTGGATACAGAGAGAAAAATAGGATATCCCAGTCGTGTAAATCAATTATCATAAATAATCCATTTACGCTATATGCGTTTCTTATCCCTATATATAAGTACTTGATATATATATTTTGTTTTTATGATTTGATAGGGAAAACTACTGAATATCTTGTAATTTCGCTGGATTTCGGGAGGATTTTTATGTTTCGATCTTCGTTAGCTCCTTATTTTATATGCTAAACACAATCCTAAGAAAGAGCACTGATCCAAAATTATTATAAATGTAAAAATACTATATTATTAGTATTATAATTATTATTTACATATTCTTTTCCGTGTATTATGGAACATGTGTCACAATAATGAATATTTATTTTAAATTTATTTTTAATTTCATCTGTAAAATCATGTTTTATACTATTCCATACTATTATTCCACCGTTTACATTATTAAATAATTTATAATATAGTTCCCTATATTGTTTTGATATTTCACTCAAACTATAACTACTAAAAAAAAATATATCATTAGGCTTATCCATATCATTATATTCTTCTGTTGTTACAAATATACATTTATTATTCATATTATTTACTTCTAAATATTGTTTTTGGTAATTAATTACATTTGGTAAATCAATTAATATATATTTATCATATTGTATATCTAAAATATCAAATATTAATTGTGTTATTAAACATTGTCCACCAAATCCCCCTCCAATTTCCAATATATTTTGTATTTTTATACCTTCTTTCAAAATATGTTTCGCTTGTAATAAGCCAAAATATATATATTTTAATGTATTAGAAGACACTTTTGGTATTTCATGGTTTACAAATACTTTATATGGGTTTCCATGTGTATCATTTTTTTCTATTAATTCTATAATTTGATTATTTGTTAATAAATTAATTTTTTTACATTCATTATACCAATTTTTTGCACCATAATTATTTACTTGATTATTTATATGCTCTGTCATATAATTGACATCAGCATTTTGCTTAAAATCATTTACATTAAATTTAGCATTGTTCCATATACGGTATTGAATTTCTACACTATTTGACATAATATATATATATATATATAATTTATTCTTTAAATACAATTTAAAATAATAAATTATATATTATGTTTTCAATAGTAAAATGTAGAGGATAATTGTAAATAATATTTACATTAATTAATGTCGTTCTCTATATGTCACATCTTGAAGTTGGGTTAATAAATCATCAATGTTTGTTTTCCCTTTTGTTCAACAGTATCTTGAATATAAAGAATATTTTAAAAGCAAAAATTGATTTACATACAAATACTAATATATTAATACAACCACAGTAATAATGGAACGCCTTCTAGATATATACAAACTAAAAATCATAGACTATTTTGAGGATATAATAAAGTGTAAAAAAGAGTTGGATAACTATAATTTGGCGACTATATTTGAGTATTATTCTTGTATTCAACTGATGAAAAAACACAATGAGATATTTATGGTATATAATGATATCTCTGTAGATTTTAAGAGAGAACGAGAACTGAACCAGAATGACACCGGGATTGATTTTATTAATAAGAATGGGGATTATTTTGGACAAGCAAAACTGCGTAAAAAAACACTATCTTGGGGCGAAGTATCAACGTTTCTTGCACATATGTTTTGTAGTGATTTTGGAACAAAAGGGGTTCTTACTTATAATTCAGGTATTACTTTCTCTCCACAACTAGAATTAAAAAAGAATAAATTAATACTTGAACCATATGATAAAGAAGAGTTCATACAGTATTGTCATGGTCTATTATTAGAGAGAAATAATCTAACTAATAAAATAAAAAGTATCAATAAACACGAATTGCGGGATTATCAAGAAGAAGCAACCAAAATGATTATAGATAACCCTTATGAAAATGTTATTATCAATCTACCAACAGGCTCAGGTAAGACTGTAATAATGAGTAAGAGTATGGATTATAATGATTCCAAAAAGATATATCTAATACTAATCCCAAGAGTTATATTATTAGATCAAACAAGAGAAACGATAGAGTATTTTCAACCCCATTATATAGGTAAAATCCAACTCATTGGAGATAGTAACAGGAAATATAAATTCAATCCAAATAAGAATGTTGTAATTTGTGTGTATAATAGTATTGATTATGTATTACCACATATTTCCAAATTCTATAAGATATATATTGACGAAGCCCACCATATTATGCGTCCGCTGATATATATAGAAGATGATGAAGATGGAATAGAAACAAGTGATGATACTTCAACCATAGATGAAGAATTAAACGAGACATATATTGATAAAATAAATAATTTGAGAGAAACTGATAAATGTGTCTATTTTAGTGCTACTATAGACGAAGAAGAATATATGGTATATTATCATAAATCGGTTCGTTGGATGATTGATAAAGGGTATTTATGTGATTACCAAGTGAAATTCCCTATATTTAATAGAGTTGATGATAAATTAGTATGTAGATATTTGACAGATAAATATAGACATTATATTGTATATTGTAGCGACAGGATTAAAGGATTAGAAATAAATGGATATTTAAATGAGTATTTACCATGTTCATCAGGATATATTGACTGTTTCACACCTAAAAAAGAGAGAAATGACATAATAAAAAAGTATAAAGAAGGTGTATTGAAGTATTTGGTGAATGTCAGGGTATTAACAGAGGGGTTTGATGCTCCTATTACACAAGGTGTTTGTATGATGCATATCCCAACATCTAAAAAATTACTGATCCAAATATTAGGGAGGATGTTACGATTACATGATATGAAAACAATGGCAAATATAATATTGCCTATTATGGAAGTTGAAGAAGCGGTAAAAACAGCGAAGGTAATGAAGTTGTTGGCTGAAAATGATGATAAATATGGCGAGTTATTCAATAAGAAAGATTATAAGGGATATATTGAAGAGGAAATGGTTCGGTATATAGAAGAAAATAATGGTGTAAATAGTGAGGAAAATGATAGTACCTATGTAGAATTTGACACAGAGATAAAACATTTATACGATATAGTCTTTGATTCAATGGGGAATAGTTTAGATAATGTAGAGAAGTGGAGGTATAAATTAGGAGTTGTAAAAGAATTTATTGATTTGAATTGTAAAAGACCATCAAGCAAGAGTAAAAATAAAGAAGAAAAAGTATTAGGGGTGTGGATTAGTAACCAATTAATGAACTCTAAGGATAAGACACAAATAATGAAAGAAGTAGAAATATATAATTTATGGAATGAATTTGTGAATGATGACAAATACAAAGAATATTTTATGGATAATAT
>Ga0307982_1001290_pt1 | contig 20385 bp, 15 predicted proteins | sample OrgLakmetagen989_FD_201847 | JGI IMG/M metagenome (GOLD analysis project Ga0307982, IMG submission 201847) | Saline water microbial communities from Organic Lake, Antarctica - #989 | ecosystem: Environmental > Aquatic > Non-marine Saline and Alkaline > Saline | place: Antarctica: Organic Lake... | reverse complement strand
GTGACCGTGCAAGGCCCGAAACAGCTGCTAGAAGTGCATCCGAGTGCTTGGTTCCTATGGCAAACAACCCATCTTGTAGTTGAGTTGGTGGTGTTGATAGCAGTGACCCCACCAGCGTCGCAGGTGGCTGTGGAGGCGAAGGAGTAGATGATGATGCTGCTGCTGATGATGATGATGCTACTAATAGAGACTGCGACGAAGAACAATCAGCTGTGCTGCTCGCGGTACTACTAAGAGCTTCGGCGTCAGAAGCAGTCGTGCCTTCACTGTCTGCAGTAGATGGCACAAAAGCAACATCAGAAGCATCGGAATCTGAAAGCTCGGAATCTTTGCTGAGGATAAGATTCGCTTCAGCCGCCGCTAGGGCACGGCGAAATGCTGCCTCGGCGCCCGAAAATCGCCCACTCCGGTAAAGAGCTACACCGAGATTTGCAGCCGCAGCTCCAACTAGAGGATTCTCGGGACCGTAGTGTTCTTCGGCAGATCCAAGAGCACGCCGATAAAGGTTGATCTCGGGGCTCTCTCTGTCTTCTTCATCACCAGAGGAGCCCCGTTACTCGGGCTGCCGCCCCATTTTGATTCACGAATGGTCCTGCAGCTGCTGATGCGGCGCGGATTGGGTGGAGAAGATGGCCGCGGAGATAAGCTTTCTCCGGTTGCTTCAGTGTCACTGTTATCCCCGTCGTAATCGTCGGTAACTATTGGAGCAAGGCGAAATAGCCCACCGCCATTCTCGCCCAAATCAAAGGATGCCCCAAATTCCAGCACCACGTCTGGACTACTCTCAGGCATGTATACAAATTATATGCGACGGTTCCACTAACACTAACGAATTGTATTAGTGCACACATCGATGAGCTTACTCATGTCTTCGCAGAGTGCGGTATGGCCAATAGGTTGCTTTATCAGCCGATAGGATAACCTCGGCAAAAAGTGACGAGCTGAAACGAGCGCAAAAAGTAAGACGTTGAAAAGTGCAATTGCTCTAATATTATTTAGGAAAACAACAAGCTAGCCGTTTAGTTTTGTGCTATTGCTTCATAGCTTCATAGCTTCTTCAGCAGCTTACGTTCCGTTCCCGGATAGAAGGCGTACGAGCGTACAGCTGTAGACGTTGACATGTCATCAAAAACAGCGGCGCAGCGCTTAGCTGCACAGCGTGCAGAACAGAAAGCTAAGCGGGAGTCATCGCTTCAAGAAAAGCTCGCACGATCGGCTGCAGAGGAGGCAGCCAAAGTCAAGAAAAAGACTAAAAAAGCTGCCGAAACCGAAGCAGCTCTCGTTGAAACAAAAGTCAATAATGGAACGAAGGAAATTGATCAGGATACATTAGCGCAAACGAGTAGCGCGGAGCATGACCATGCTGTTGAAAAAGAATCAACCCTAGCAGCGAATAGGTGCAGCATCGCGTCAATCGGCGCTCCTGAGGGCAGCACCCTAGCAGAGATACAAGAGGAGCTCCTAGCGGCTCAGGCTACTGCAGCTGCATCCAATGTCGCTCTGGCTGTGAAAGTAGCGCTACTTGCCACCAAAGATAGTGTTATCGCGTCAACTGAGGCCCGTGTTGAACATGAGGCGAGGCTCCGGGCAGAGGCAGATAATGAGCGCCAAGCTGCTCAGACTGCTCTCTCAGAGTTATCAAAAACCCACGACGTTGCAGACTTCAGGAAAGAAGCGGAGACTGAATTAGCAGCAATCAAAGAACAAGCTGAAGCGCGTGAGACGGCGCTTCTTGAGCAGATAGGTTCCATGGAGGCTGCAGCTGCGGCAGCTCAGCAAAGCTTTGAGGAGCGTGAAAAAGCGCTCCAAGAGGAACTAAGCAATGCGTCAAATGCACACGCCGAAGCATTAAAATTAGTAGAAACTCAGGCTGCCGAGATAAAGACGGCTAGCGAAGGTGCAGAAAACGCTGCCAAATTGATTGAAACCTTGCGAGGAGACTTGGAACGGTCCTCGGCATTGCAGAGCGAGTTGCACCTGGCCACTGTGGGGCTGCGCAACGAAATTGACGAGCTTCGGAAATTCTCGACAGCTGAGCGCGAGGTTTGGCAGCAGCAAAGCACTCAAGAGACCAAAGATGACGCACTTGAAAAGAGCTTAAAAGAACAACTCGAAATCGCTGGAGCGCAAGCAGCGGAACAGAAAGCGACGATCGAAAGACAAAACAGTGAAATTGAAGAGAAGAAAGCGGAAGTCGAAGATTTGCGTTCTGAACTCGACCTTTGCATGGTACGTCGTAATTTTGTGATGGTCAATGAGGAAGCCTTAATACAAAATTCATGTTATGTATCAGCGATCGCCATAATCGAAATTCCACCTCGCTTTAAACTCCTTTCTTGTTTGCGCCTTTGGCTCTCGGTGGTTGCTTACAGAGCGCAACGGCACAAGCGTTGTCTGACCTCGAGGAGTCTCGCCGAGCACAAGCCGAGAGCGTAGAGGCGCACCAATTGGAGACCAGCACTGCAGTGCAAGCGTCAACGGCAGCACTGGAGGCATCCAACCAACGCGTGGCAAGCTTGGAGGCTGAAGTAGCGGCCCTTGAAGGCCAAGTAGCAGTCGCAGAACAGATTGCGAAGGATGCACGCGCTGAATGCGAGACGGTCGCTGCCAAAGCTACTGCTGAGGCTGAGGCTGCCGCAGAAGCTGCGCGTGAAGCGAACGCAGCCCAAAGCCAAGCTGCTGCTAATGCTGACGCCATGGCTGCTCAAGAAAGCATGGCTGAAACTGCCAACGCGCGAGCAGCGGAGCTGCAGTTGCGCGCTGAAGACGCAGAAAACCAATTGGCGCAAACGGTGGCCAAGCTCGCCAAGAGCGACGAAACGGCGCAAGCGGCCAAGGCTGCTGCTGTGGTGCTCGTGAAGTCAGCTCAAGAACAAGAAGCTGCCATAAGCACCCTTGAGGTAATATTAGTTTGAAAAAAAAACGAAAGAGATATTGAGGCAGGAATTTTAAAGAACTTGATGCAAAGGGCTGAACTTCGAGCACTGACACCCAATTGCTGAACTTCGAGTGCTAACTTTTTCTTACACCCAAACAGGCAAAAATTGCACATTTGCAAGATGTCAACCACCAGGCGACTAGTGCTGCCGCTGAAACAGAACGCAACAAAGCAGAAGCAGTCAAGGCCAAAATTGAGGCCGAGGCTGTTGCTGAGATGGAAGTGCAGCGCAAAGAAGCAGAAGGACTACGAAATGAGCTTGCTACAGCTCGTGCAGCCACTCAGGCAGCTCAAGAAGAGCTCGCGACTGAACGAAAGAACAAGTTACTTGAAAAAGAACATGACCGCGGCATTGAAAATCAGCCCGTGCACAATAACGAAGACCAAAGGCTGATGACGAAGTTTTTCGCGTTGCGCAATGCCAATTCGATCAGGAGCTGAGTCGCAGGTCTGGTAAGGACTTAGCATTTCCCGTGTTTTGGTTGTGTGTATAATTTTTTCGTACTGTCGACTGTCGATTAAACTACCAGTTACCGGGCATCGGAAATCCGAAGACAGGGATAATCTAAAAGTGAAGTTAAAGGGGATTAAATCAAAAAAGAGCAGCCTAGGCTTCTTAGTGACTTAGTTTGCGTGTGTATTGCACGTCTGGTTCCATGAACATGAACACAACAAAGATCACAAGTACTATGGGAATGATTTCCTTTACGGTAATGACTTGCGTGCGCCCTGTGTGCATGTGGTTTTACTCAGTAGTACTGGCTTGTGAGTAGTTGCTTCTGAGTAATTATTTTCACTTCGGTTTAAAGAATAAATTGGTTCGGGTTTTGTTTAGTGCTAACGGATCCTGGAGTGTCTTCGAGCGACCTAAATGGAAAGGATTTTGATATCGAAGCAAGCGAATCATAAAGTCCTGAAGTTCCAAAGAGATGTCATTACAGGTACGAGCTGCATCGGCATCAGGCGCTCAGCTCATGACTCATACTGTACTGATTGGTGCTCAGCTGTTCTTGGTTCTTCGCACTCCTAATCATTCGTAAACCTACGTCGCAGGGAGGTTTACGAATGATTAGGAGTGGGTTCTTCGCTGTTGGCCGGAAAGCTCAGTCACGAGGGTGAAATAACATTATATTAGTGTCCAATCTCTTCGTTCAAGAAAAAATGTCATTCAAAGCTCATCTATTATAGCTTCGACAGTAGAGATAAATAGATGGAAGAAGGGGCTCGGAAGCGGCCCTTATTTGTAGTGCCTAGCCTGGCTGATGCAAAGAAGCGAGTGCTAGAAGCTACAGCTGCAGAACCATCAGCTTTTGAGTTGCATCAGCAGCAGAAGAAACAGCAAGAACAGAAGCAGCCGCAAAGGGAGGATCGGCAGCATCAAAGTTATCGGCAGTCTTCAACACATTCATCACAGCAGCCTCGAGCATCAACACAACCAGAACCTCAGCTAGCGACGAAGCCATTGTCACAGCAGCAGGTGCCGAGCTCGACAATCAATTCAAATTTCTCGGTGCCACCTCAGCCATCTCCGTCGCAAGCCACCAACATAGCGCATGCACCAAGAAGTGCGGTAGCCCCAAGTGCAGTTTCTCGCGGCGCAAATCCGAGACCTCAGATGACTGCTGCTAACTCTGCGGGCACAGCAAGCTGGGCTGTGCCGCAAAAGCCCTGGGCTGGCAGAGGCAGCACGAGCACGAGCAGCAGCAGTACTAGTGGTGCTCCGAAGGTTTTGGTCAACCGCGCACGGCAGGCGCGCAACCCTATCGTGGGCTTGATTCGAGCTTGCCCGGTGGAGCTTGTAGAGGAGCAAGTTGCCGACTTCCAACTCGGAGTGGGCTGTGGCTGTTTGTTCGTCCAAGTAAAATACCACCTGTTGCACCCGGAATACTTAACGCGGCGGCTCCGCGAACTCAGTGGTTTTGGTGGGCCAAGACTCAAACTGGTACGTGTGAATGAAGCAAGTTTCTCATCTAGCCACTGCGAAGAAACTTATGTTTTCTCTAATTGACATGACCCGCGTACGCTGTAGGTATACGTAAAGCTCTGAACAAAATCCTACTGTCTCAACAGAATTATACTGTACTGTTCCGCTCGTATATTCGCTTTCCTGATTATTCCGCACTACTGTAGGTGCTATGCTTGGTAGATGCCGACGAGCGGCATGCTTTGCTCGCCATCAACACTCAATGCTTGGTCCACGACGCCACCCTTCTCTTAGCGTGGTCGTGGGAAGAAGCGGCGCGGTACCTCGAAACGTTCCGCTGCTACGAGCACAAGCCTCCCACCACGATCATGGCCCGAGCTTCCGACGACTACGTGGGGCGATTGGCAGACGTGCTGGGTTGCGTGCGAAGCGTGAACAAGACGGACGCTGCTACGCTGGCGTCGAACTTTGGCTCCGTGAAAGCGATGGCGCTGGCGTCGAGAGAAGAGCTTGCCCGGTGCCCTGGCCTTGGTGGTAAAAAAGTTGAGCGCCTTTACGCAGCGTTACACGCACCATTCCCTGGCGCCAAAAACAAGCACAAGAAGAAGAGCGACACTGGCAGAGCAGGCAGCATCAAAGAGCCCAGTGATAGCACCGTAGGAAATTCATCGGTTCCTGTACCTTCGTCAGGTAGCGTGGTTGACGTTCATGTCGACGCCACCGGCATTTCGGACTTGGCCTCATGAAATTTCCAAGACGTACATGGCGACAAGGGCAGGCGGCGATTATCAAAGCAAATACAACGGGGGTGCAGCTAGGTCTCTGCTCGATGCAAAGACTTTATCTTCGGCGTTTCATGTGCCATTCACAAGTTGCTCTTAATTTGCCTCGTAATTGTAAAAAGGACATACATCTAATCTGATCCAATACATGAATTATAACTTGAAGCTTGAAGCTGAAGCCTGAAGCGCTTCGTCGAGGTGCCATCTTGCGACCTGTTCTCGAACTCGAACTCGAACTAATACAAACCCAAATGACACAGAAGCCAATGCTGCGGGCAGAAGTGTACGCGCGTGCGTTGCGCGCAAGTCAAAATCGTAAAGAGGATAGTGTGTACTGTTCTCAGCCGGGGTCTAGCGGGGATACTTCCTCTCTATGAGTGAGAACGGCGCAGTATACAAGAAACCGAGTCCGCAGTCGGGAGTCGAGTGCGCTCAATATTATCGTTATCGGCATTCCGCATCGCAATTACCGTATTCCTCTTAACACGTTACGCGCACTCGCGCACTTCTCACTTCTCACTTCATTCGGATTCGGATTCGGATATTCGGTTCGCGGTTCTGTGAGTTGTGCGTTGTGCGGTGTTGTGCATTCCAATCCAATGACCAGTATCCAAATCTTTTGTTGGCGTGGGATCCTTATCTTTTGAGTTGGCGTGGGTACCACCTTCATCGCTAGCTGAAATGAGAAGGCGCCGTTCTAGTAAAGTTGATTCGAATGAAGCTCTCGCGCGGCTTTGCAGGGAACCGCTATTTAGCGATCCATTCGTTGCGCAGGCACCGGATATTTCCCCGCCAGTAACTCCGCCGGAAGCAGAGCACGGGGTGACTGCAAACAATCCCACTTCGCTGCGTCTGCATCTCACTACTTTTGTCGCTACATTATTTGAAAATGCTGGAACCGTGCTAATTATTCGAATCGTAGGCACGCTGTCGGGTGCTCATACTTCGGGCGAGACTGGCTCGTCGGACTCTCAATCCTTCATCCCCACCACTGCTGTATTCTTGGGTGAATTATTCAAGCTTATAGTATGTAGCGTGCTTGTGGTAATGGGCATCGGTGATGACTTCAAAGCTCCAATATCAAACCATGACTACTACCTTATCGATGATCGTGGCCAAAGTACTGCGGCTAGGGTGGAGCGTGGGTTCTCAGTGCTGACTCGAAGCTTTCAGCCAGCAGAGATGGTATCTTCGGCACTTCCTGCTACCATATACGTGGTCCGAGACCAGCTCGTGTACTATTCGCTAGTGAACTGCACGGCTGGGCTGTTTATGTCTACTTACCATCTAAAAGTAGCCTTCGGCGGTTTCCTAGGCACGCTTGTGCTGGGTCGTACCTTACCTTGGGGCAAGCAAGTAGCGATGCTCTTGCTCTGCTTTGGAATTTCATTGGTACACTACGCTGCCTACATGCAGCGCAACAACGACAATGAAACAGTATTCGAACATACATGGCAGCACCGTCAGAGCGGAGGCATTGCTGCCGCCGTTGCTGCAGCGCTGTGTTCATCGGTAGGTGGCACCTACAGTGAAGCTTTGCTGAAGAGAAAGACAAATGCAGCAGCGGAATCCCACAATGGCCTAGAAAAGCCACTGTCCAGTTTTTGGCTCACAAACTTAAGGCTCAGTGCGTGGGGCACTGTTATAGGTTTTGCTGCTGTGTGTCTGCAGAACCGGCACACCATTTGGGGGTCACCAACTAGCCAAGGTGGTGGCTTCTTGGGGGGCTACACGCCGGGAATATGGTTGCTCGTTTGCGCGCAGGCCGCCAGTGGCCTCGTCTCGTCTGCATGCCTCAGGTATCGTTCCGACGCATTCAGTAGTATTTCCTAAGGCACCAGCACGCTTGTCATTTTCTTGGCGTCTTGCACTGCGCTCGGTGGGCCTTCTAGCCCGCACTTTGTAGCCGGAGCGGCTTTGGTGGTGTTTGCGAGTTCAACACACAATTGATAGAATCGAATTTGCCTTTAGACTATAATCAATAGGACCGGGTTTACAGGAAATGGGTATGAGACATAGAGCTCAGCAACTGTGTTCTACACGTGGAACTTTGCCATATGTCTGTTATCCGGAAAATCGCCGATCGCCGATAGCACGCAAGAACGAAGAACGCAACATTATCAGTATTTGGGTTAAGGCCTGAAAAGTGGGGTAGGGTGCGGTTGGGTGGGGCGAGGTAAGATAGGTTAAGCGAGCATTAAGAATTCCCCTAGAACCATACACAGCGCACTTCCAAGGGCACCTGTATTTTCTCTTCGCTTCGGAGTGGCATGTGCCAATACAATAGGCAATAGGCGCATATCACATGTCACATGGCCCGTGTATCATGCATTATCCATTATTTCTCTCAAATGTATACAATTTCTACACTCCATTAATGTGTTACAGCAAACAATAGCACATACAGATTTAAGGAGGTATTGCAAAACAAGGGAAGAGTGGACGGTGTTCTTGAATGGCTTTTACTTTACGCCAGATAGAACCTTCTGGAACGCGCAGATACATGCCACAAGTGTAAATATAGATCACCTCTGAAAGCGCGCTATTTAAGCCCTTGCCTTTCTTTACACTGGAAGAGTATAATCTAATCTAATCGAATCTTTTACATTTGCGTCTCTTTTCTTGCTGCTCGCTGCCCCCTTTCCTTTTCCAACTGCGGTGCAATGCCCATGCACACAAAACGGCACCTCCAAGGCCCAACGTGGGCATGCCTTCCAAATCGCCGGCGAAGGAATTAAGAGGCCATTTCTTCCAAATACTGCTGCTGCCCGAGCCATTTTATTTCATTTTTTAAAGTCTGTATGATCATCTTGACCTCTCGTGTCTGGTCCGTGGCCTCATCTAATGGTTGCCAGCACAAGTCCCACGAAACCCATCATCGTCGTCGCTGCTGTCAACCATGCTGTCGTCGCTCGCTCCCTCACCCATTTCGCTCCGATCGTCGGCCTCGCTCTCCCACGTGCGGACTTCTTCTTCTTTTTCGTAGTCGCCGTCGTCGTCTTTTTCCTCTTCTCGGTCTGTGTCGAGCTCTGCGTTGGCCGCGCTCCGCCTCCGGGTGACGGATGACTCCACCGCTTCAGCTCCAATAGCATAAGTTGTCAACTCACCGCCCCTCCTCCTGCCAACGTCTCCATCTCCTCCGTCGTCGCTGTGGCTCCTCGACAAGCTTCCGTCGGTCCGCGGGCTCGGGCTTGGGGGCGAGGACGCGGGCAGCAGGGGCGGCTCATGGGTCGGGCTGCGCGAATCGTCGTCGTCGTCGTCGTCTTCGCCAACTTCCTCTTCGTCCCTTAATCCATAGTTGTCTTCGCCGCCGTCGTCCTGACTCCCTTCTTCCTGGTCCTGGCCCTGGTTCCGGTCATTCTCATCATTCTCATCGTCGTTCTCGTCGTCTTGGCCGCGGTGCTCCAAGGCCACATCGTCAAAGTCGTCGTCGTCGTCGTCGTCGTTGAGCTGCCGCGCGAACCCCAGCTCCACTGGCCGCCCTAAAGCCACAAGTTGCGCCACAAAGGCCGCGTCGCCAATGCCCCGGGGCACGGGGGCGCCGTCCTGATTGGATGCAATTACAAGAGCGTTTTTTAAAAAGAAGTGCAGAGGATGTCAAACACAGAGAGAGCAAAGGGTGGCACAGAAATGAAACAAGCAAGTCCACGAGAGCGCCACTCGTCACAGATCACACACGCACGCGCGCGCGCGCGCCTGTCTGAGTTCGCACGAGCCGCCGCCACCGCCACCATGCAATTCGTACCTGCCGCACGAGGTAGTCGCCCACGTTGACCCTCTGCGCGTGGCCCGCCCCCGTGGGCTCCACGTACGTCACCAGCAGGCCGTTGCTGGTGGCGGCGATGGTGACCCCGAACCGCACCTCCGGGTGCAGCATGGCGGTGAAGTGCAGCGTTGTCACCGCGCCCTGCACCGTGAGCTCCACCCCTTCCTCGTCAAAGTCCATGGGGTCGTACTCCAGCGACTCGTGGTGGCCTGCACAAGCGTGAGGTGCGGAATATGAAAAATCAGGAGGCGCGGGCGAAAACAAACAAAAAGGAGTGCCGCCAAAAGTCACCCGAGGTCGGATTTTGGACACAGGTAACCAAGGCAAAAGAAGAAGAGAAACGAAAACCCAAGAAGTTGTCCCTCAAGAGAAAGTACCATTGGCATGCGAAGTGGAACTTCACCATAATTACAACCCACCTGCTTCCAAGCCCTGGAGCTCTTCGTCACTGCCGCTCGGAGCGCCGTTCACGCCGCCGCCCGGCTGCTGCTGATTGTTGGTCGACCCTCGCGCCCGGCTTCTGTTGTTCACGACCCGGCGGCCGCGCCGTCGCCAGTCCCGGCGGCACAGGGGGCAGCGGGGGTTTACGTCGAGCCACACTTCAATGCACTCCGGGTGGTACACGTGGCCACACCCCAGCTTCTTCACCGGGGTGGCCAGCTCGAACTGGGAATGGTCAAAGTAGGTCAGAATGGGGGCGAAAGACACGAAATGAGTGTATGCATTGCGTTTAAAGACGAACGAGAAACGTCGTCGTAAGAAATGGAAGAATGAAACCAAAGGCTATCAAGGACAGACAGGCAAGCACCCAACATCAGTGCGTCCTATACCTGGTCGAGGCAGATGGAGCACGACTCGAGCTCAAAGTCCAGCCGCTCCGGCACCGGCGCCGCCAGCGCCTCCACTGGCTCACGCTCCGATCCTCCTGTTATTGCTGTGGTAGTGCCGCACGCTTCGCAGGTGATCATCGGACTGGTCGTGGTGGTGGTGGTGGTCGTAGTATTTGAACTAGTGGTCGATGTAGACGGTGGTGTGGTGCTGGAATCTGCCGTGGTGGCGGTGGTGGTAGGCAGCGGTGCGGAGCACTGGCGGCATTTAGTGAGCGCCTTCTCTTCAGCCCCGTGCGCGCTGGCAAAGGCGTCGGCGCATCCCGGGGGCAGGAGCCCAGCCGGCAAGCACTGCGCGTAGGGCATTTCCTGCCCCCCCAAGACGCGCGCCCGACGGGGCCGCGGCCGCGGGGCCTGATGCCGGCGGAAGTGTAGTCAGAGGAAGACCGACAGGCAGTAGAAGAGACAGAGAAGGAAGTACGGAAGAAGTCAAAAAGACGAGTTACATGCAGTGAGCAAGGTGAATAAGGTGCATAAGAAAGCTAGGCTGGTAAAAGCGTCCGTGGCAGTTTCGGTGCCGCACAAAGTGCAACAGACGTTGGCGTGCGTGTGCTTCGGCTAACCTCTGTGGGCGCCAACGGCTGGTCTTCTGAGGTGGTGCCTGTGTTAGCCGCGCCCCCGTTCAAGCTGAAGGACCGGGCGCTGTTCCACGCCCGCGCTGCTTCCGACAAGTTGAGGCCCCGGCGGCGCTGCTCGGCCGCGCTCGACTCTTCCCCCGCCACGGCGTACGCGCAGAAGCAGATGATCCACACCTGGCACCGTGTGCGCACGTGTCAACAGCGCGTGGCAAATGCAAAGGCGGGCGCATCCAAAAGGGAAAAGGTGCAGTGAATAAGAGAAGTAATGGAGACAGAGTGCGACAGTGAACAGCTCCGAAAATGGAGGGGGCAGGAGATGAAGGGGAAAAGGAAGAAGAAAGCGGAAGGAACGGTGGTATGACCGGCATTTGCGGCGACGACTGTAGGTGAAATGCGGCGGGTACATGATTTTGAGGTTAAAGCTGGTATAGGAGAAGCTACGCTTGCGCGATACAACTAGAAGTCATATCTAATCAAGAGCAACCTCACTGCATCCCAGCTTACCGTGATGGCCATCCAGATAAACGTCAAGTCGCCGCTGGATCGTGCACTTGCTGGGCCTTTCGAGTCATTTCCCGACTCGCTGGAGTCTCGGTTTCTTCGATGAGCTGTGGGGGCAGAAGTAGGCGCGCTGCCCACATCAGAGCCGCCTGAAGAGCTATCCGTTTTCCGTGGGAGTGGCGACCACGAATGCCTTACTCCGGGTGGCAGCCCTCCAGTGTCAACTCCCCTCGACAGCTTTGCTGAGGTCGACAATTCACGAGGCCGGTCCGTATCCAATTGTTCGGCACCGCAAGCGCCGTAGCGAGTGCCACCCACTGCCAGCACTGAGGTTAGTGCCCAGACAGTCATGGAACACACGCGCATGGTTCAGAACCCGGGATGTAGCGATGATTGAGTCCAGCCTGCACTTGATCTCAGTCAGTCCTCGAGATTCCGAATGGCGCCGCTTGATATAATGCGACCCGCTGCCTCGAAATTGAGGTCGTGAGACTTCTACATGTAGTTCGTTTGACATTCTGTTGCTCCTCAACTCTTTTGTGAATAGAAGCATAGATCGGGTACGCGAAGGCGTCGACCAATGTGAGAACTTCGAGTCTACATGGGAGGAGTATTTTCAATGAAGTAGTCAGGGCGATCTAAATTCAACACCTTATCCTTTTGGCTCCACTAAGGACATCTTATTCATAGTAGTGGAGCGTATATTATAGGAAATAATATGAGGATGATGCATGCAGCGAGATGTTTTGAACATGAGAACATTCGAGATACGCTCGGGGCTCGGGATCTTCGGGATTCAATTCCAAATTACCTAATATAATATAATAAAATCCCGATGTCGGGAATTTCTCGTTTGATTTTTAGAAACGACCTCTGTGATTGAAAATGAGTCGTTGAAACTTTTTCAGAAGTAAAATTTTGTTGCGAGTCCATTATTAGTTCGCCCCAAGTTAAGCAGCACTGTACTCGACATGGTGCGTCGTTCTGCCCTGTTAACATGCAGATTTATTTATCATACCTTATCTTTTGCACGAGTCATGAATGATCGCGCTTTCTTTCTTGTAAAGTGTCTCCCACGCCTTCTCCACCTTCGAATGGAGCGACAAATAATATGTCACTTACCTTCCCCAAACTTTTTCTTTTGTAGGGCCTCTCTCAATCATGTAGTTCGGCCGCAGCTGTCAACAGTCCTGCAACCAGTGGTGCATCAAATGCCTCGAAGGGCAGCGCACCTAAAGGTGGTGCCTCGAAAGGTGCAGCGAAGGTCGCCAAGCCAATTGTGTTGGGCGAAGATGTTTCAGACGACTTGAAAAAGTTTGTGGCAACCTTTCAGCCGTACGCTGCAGACAGCGAGGCAGGCGCAGCGCTGCGCAAGAAAGGCTTCAAATTTGCGGACCCCAACGGCAACGGTCTCTGCTCGGTGGCAGAAATTGAGAACTTTATCTTGATGACTTTGCTGGCTGCGTTCCCGAAAAAGACAAAAGCTGATCCTGACGTGGGCCGCGACCTCTTCACCGCGTTCCGGCCGGTTTACATTCGAGCTTACAACGACGCGAAGGACTACAAAGCTGACGATGGCCAGGTAATTGAGGGCACCAAAAAGGCTACCGCAGACGACTTCGTCTCCAAAGGAGAGTTCCGAATCTTCAACGCGCAGTTGGTCGTGTACGCAATGATGTTCGACGCCTTCGCCAAAATTGACGGCGGCGGTGCTGGGCGTGACGCGGGCGACGACCGGCGCATTGAGAAAGCCGAGTGGATGAAGGGATACAAGGGAGTCTGCGACCAGTACGGCTTCGTAGCATTCAAGGGAATCAGCAACACCAAGGCAGCTGAGACAGCGTTCAAGAAAATGGACTCGGATGGCGCAGGCATGGTGCTGCTCATCGAGTGGTGCGAGTTCATCAAAGCGGCTGAAGTGGCCAAGAAAACTAACTTGGGTTTGATTTTGGCGGCGGACGAGGAGCCAGGCGCGGGCCCGGCGAAGAGCGCGGGGCCACCTCAGGCCAAGCCCAACAGCTTCGGCTTGTGCGTGGGCAAGGGCAAGTTTGGGGCTTCCGAAGAATACTTCAAATTTGCGGGGGTTTTCGAGCCGCTGTGCGCGGAGACCAAAGCTGGTGAAGCTTTGCGGGCCGAAGGGTTCAAAGCGGCTGATCCCAACGGCAACGGCTTGTGCTCCTTGGCCGAGCTCGAGACCTTCGTGCTCAAGAGCCTCATCACCAAGTACCCCAAGGTTGGGAAGGGCAAAGAAATGAAAGAGCCCGGGCAGGATTTATTCAAGGCCTTTCGCCCGTGCTACATGCGCGCGTTCACCGACGCGAAAGACTACAAAGCGGACACAGGCGCGGTGATCAAGGGCACCAAGAAGGCCACCGACGACGACTTCGTGTCCAAAGAAGAGTTCCGCCTGTTCAACGTGTACCTCATCGTGTACGCGGCCATGTTCGACGCCTTCGCGAAGATCGACGGCGGCGGCAGCGGCCGGGACGCGAACGACGACAAGCGCGTGGAGCTGGAAGAGTTCAAGAGCGGGTTCAAGGGAGTCACGGGCTATGGGTTCAAAGCGTTCGAGCCGTTATGGGACGCCAAAAAGAAAGACGCGCGGTTAGTGTTCGAGTCCATCGACGACAACGGCGGCGGGATTGTGCTGCTCGACGAGTGGTGCGAGTTCATCAAAGCCGCGGAAATCAAAGCCAACACGGTCGTGGGCCAGCTGTTGAACGCCGACGAAGCTGGCGGCGTGGGCAAAAACTACCAATTGGCTGGAAAAGCCAAGGTGCTCGGCGGCAAAGCGGCCAAGAAAGCCGGCACCCCCAAAGCAGGCAAGTCAGACGCGAAAATGCCCGCAGGCAAGAAACCGGTAGCCATCATTGAGCACAACAAGTGGAACGAAGGAAAAGCCCCACCCGTGTTGCCGTCAGAAAAGCGCGCGCCCGGAAGACCCGCGGGGAAGCCGTTGGCAGCTGCAGGAGTAAAAGGCCCACCATCACCGAAGAAAGACAAAGCCCCGATCCACAAGCCTCCTGACTGGAAGAAGGAAGCCGGGGAAGCGTCCGCGCGCAAAGAGACCCCAAAGAAGAAGAAGCGCGCTTCAGGGTCCGGCACAACGTTTTGAGAGCAAAGTCACCTCATTTGAGCGGCTCCTTCACGGGCAGCTGTATTTATATTTTTATCATCAGAGATCAACCAAGTTGGAAGTTGAAAGTGAGAAGCGACCTAAGCCAATGAGAGAAGTATAGAGTTCTGCGTTTCTCTGCTTTGCAAGTGAGATGGAACCCAATAACACCGTGCAATGAGCTAATTCGAAACATGAAGGCTTCTTACTACTTATACTTTCGCCTTTGCTCTAGTTCTGGCCTAGGTTACGATTTACGCCGTAAATTACGCGGGGAAGTAATTTTTACCAACCAGACGTAAATCGCGTCACAAAATCCCGCGTATACTGCAGTGACGTCACCGTAGAATCTCCTTGACTCCTTTAGATGTAACTCATCAGCATAACCACTCTTCGTGGTGGGCTCTTTTGAACGGTACCCAAGCCGGCAAAGCGTGGCACTTCCCTCTGGGCAGAGACCACGCCCATCACGAAGGATGCTGCAGTGAGCTAGTGAAGTTAGAAGTAGGGAAGGGAGTTCGGAAGGGCACAGCACCACCAAAGAATTCCAAGAGCCCGTATTTTTAACGATTTTTACCGCGCGTATGGCACACGTAAATTACGCGTAAAAGTAAAAATTAAGCCCGAGGCGCGTAAATTACGCGTGTACGTAAATCGCACCCTTGGTTCTGGCTCATAGCTCATATACAAATAAAAAATATAGACATCGAACCGTTCGTACCGCCGAATTAAGAACTAATTCAATGAAGTGTTTTTATCATTAATTATTCTAGGAGAAGCAACCAGCAATGTCCAATGAGCACTTCCCTGCGTATTGCTGAGTATTATTTGCAACGCGACTTAAGCGTTTGACGGCCCGTATAGACGTAGACCCTAGGCCGTAGACCGGCCGATGGCTCTGTTGATGTATGTGGGAGGTGTTGTGTTATTGAAAATTTTCCCTTTGTGGGGGAGGATCGACTTACCGTATTAACGAGATTAAGAGAGCGCGCGATACGTTCCTTCTGGACAATCGACAGGGTGGACCCTAGTAAACGTGACTTCACGTCGCAGTTTGGTGCTATAATGGTATGTGAGTCAAAACTAAAAGTTCCAGTTCCAGAAAACCAGAAAGGCAGAAGGGGTCAAAGGGGAAGAGGGGGTCTTAATTGTAAGCCTAGATTTAGTTGTAAGTACATGTAGATGATTTATTTGGGCGACTCTTCTTCTAAGTCGCCTGAGAGACTTGGTTGTAGTCCCCTCCTCTGCAGGCAGGAACTCTTCTTTTGTGCAGCACTCTCAGAGCACGGAGGGGCGTGCCATTTTTGACCGCTACCATCACTTCCATGGCCACTCGGGCATGTGCACCTGATTTGCTTCTTAGTTTGCGCGATTGCGCTGCTTTGCTTTTTATCTCTTCCTATTAGCCTTCTAATTCTGGCTCCTCGAGGCCTGTCTCATAAGCTTAGAAGTCACTATCGAGTGTCGAAACGAATTGGGGGAGTAGGAGGTGGAAGTCGGAAGTGGAGGTGGGAGGTGGGGTCGAGGTCGCGAATCGCATTTAGAAAAAGAAGGCTCAAGCAAATAGACTGCTTACGATAGCTGTATGAGCCCCAATATTACGCAAAAGGACCCTCAGCCTAGTCAGACTTGTTCTGGAGGATTCATCAATATGCAGCTTTTTGCTATTTGTTGATATTTCTTTGCAAATGAAGAGTAGAATCAAATCTAATCAAATCTAATCAAGCCTGGCTTTGAATTTGGCCTGGGAGACCGGGAGGCTATGTACAGTAGATGCCACACTGCCTGGTAGTTACTAGTTACTAAATACAGTATGCGTATCAAATCAGGCGCCAGTACTTCTTTACGAATTACGTGTGATCTACAGTTGTCAATAGAAAAGTTCTTAATTCTTATTTAGGGGTATTCAGTATAAATTTTGAGCTTAAGGCTTAAATTTGTATGGCTTCTGGCTAAATAGCAAAATCGAATTCAATCATACACCTTAACTCGATACGTCGTATACAATTTGAAATGAGGCAATTTTTCATCTCCAATTACTTTTTCTTAACTCTTCCAAATAGACCAACCCATCGGCTCTTCTTCTTTTCTACACTCGACGGAGTTTTCTTGATTTCGTTATCAAAATTTTCCTTGAATTCACCGCGATCACCAGTAGCACGCGCTTCGATGCCGTCAGAAGCAGTGGGCGTCGTTGCAACTTCTTCGTCGCCAGAGGTAGTGCCTTCTTGAGCAATGCTTGCGCTTGGAAGTGCACCAGGCTTCTTGGCGGACGTACTTGCAGGACTACTGGTGCTTGTTAAGCGCTTGACCGCTCGGACTGATTTCATCGCACCAATGAGTCGAGCTCGCGCTGGAGCCAACGGAGTCCTCGGAGAGGAGATTGCTGTGTCTCTTTCTAGTCCATTGGCAACATACCGCCCTTCCATGCGAGTTTGCCCGCCCATTTTTTCCAAGTCTTCGCGCGCTTTCATAATTTGATTCGTGAGTGTTTCAATTTCTTTCAAGTATTTCTTCACTCGAATGGGTTTCTTCTCAGTCTTTGCCTCTTCAGCGTTTTCCTCAGCTTTTTTTAAGGTCTCCTCAAGCCGCGATAACTCCGCTTGTGCTAATGTTCGTTGATTACTTGGCGACGTGATCTCTCCCTTTGACGTAAGTTTCGACTTTGCTTGGACTGCTATCACAACATCCGCAGCTGACGAACTTGGACGTCGTCGACTCGCTGGAACAACTTTCCCACCTGTTCCAAAACCCCCGTGCCCGCTTTCCCACTCGTCATCGTCATCAAGGTTGGCCTTCCAGCGAGGAAATGCTGCTGGCGACGTGAAGGCGTCAGGCGCGGGAGGTGGAGGTGTCAATGATTTACTTGATGCAGTCGACGATAAGGTATCGTTACTGGCAGATTCTTTTGATGATTGCGACTTGTCATCGTCACAGCAGGCGTCTAGCTCAGGGTGCGCAGTGGCTGCAACATCGTCTTTCTTGCTATTCTTACCAGTTTCATGGATAGTACTGCTCAGTTCACCCTGGGTAGAGTGCCGGCAAAACGCCCACGTATAAGCGGAGTCATAGCCATCTTTTTTGACTACTGGAATTCCATCTTCATCCAAGCTTAATACAGTGCCAGGATCCCAATCTTCGTCAAGCTCGTCCCGAACCTCAACTTTGTCTCCTGGAGTGAATTGATTTGAATTTTCTACTCTTATCTGCTTAGGAATCTTAGAGTTCCCTTCACCTGAGTTCCCACTACACTCTAAGCCATGCGTTGTACGATGCTGGCAATACGTCCACGTATATGCAGTTTCATAACCATCTTTTTGAACTTCAGGAGTGCCGGAATCATCCACGCTCAGCACAGTTCCAGGCGCCCACTCTTCATTCAGATCATCCCGAACCTCAACTGAGTCACCGACAGCAAAGTCGTGCACTTTCTCCTCCGTCGATACTCCTTTCGATGCAGCGGTGCTGCTAGAAGCCACTGATGCATCCACTTCATTTGCTTCATCTGAAGATTGGACTCCTACATATGCATCCATAGACACGACAACAATTGCTGCGCGTACATCGTCATCTACAATTTCTAATGGCTCAGAAGCAAGTACCGGCTCTGGTTCGTCCTTTAATTCTTCAACACCAACGTCGTGCAGTACGTCATGACGGCTTTCATTTTTGGAGATCTCATTGGGACTTGAAGTCGCAACACTACCATTTCTGCCATGGAGACCGACGCCTGCGTGCCCTGACTCAGCAGCTTCAGAAATCAATTCAGCGTCTTCTAATTTAAAATTAGGCGCAGCAAGATTGCTTTCTCGATTGTCCGAAGGTTCTACTGTGCTCGTGCCTTCATTCAATGTTAAATGGTCCTCCTCATTTGCTACCCTCTGCTGAAGGGTGATGCGTTCACAACGCAATTCATCTTCTAAGGTTGCCAGTCCATAAACCATAGACTCAATTGCACGTTTCGTTTTACGGCGCGATGTCTCCAACAATGCTTCAGACTGCTCTTGTACGTCATCAGCTTCTTGCATGGATTTTTCGTCCTTGGACGCACGTGTAAACGAAGTGTCAGCCATTGTATATTCACGCCGTGCTCTCTCAGAGCGATTATCACGTCTTTTCCCTCGGTGCCTTCCTTCATCGTTACGTGTCTTTTTAAGCGCCGCTTTTTCGAGAGCTTTGATCTTTGCTTGGTAATTAGCAATATCACGAAGGGCAGCTTGCCTTTCAGCTTCGATGCGAGCGATCATGACTTCGCACTGTGCCTCTCTGCGTTCGAGAAGGGATTGACGAGCGTCATCTAGGCTCTTCTTGAACAAGAGATTGCCTCTTCTACATTTTTCATCCTCGCTTAAAGCTTCCGTGATTCGCATGTTTTCCACTAGCTCTTGTTCGCGCCATCGTGCTTCAGTGCGCTTGCAAAGTGCCTTAAGCTCATTAGACCGCTCTGAGCGTCCACGATCGCGTGCCTGGTTTATCTCCCAGGCTTTTACACGGTGCTCATATTGGTTGTGGTCTCTAACTATGAACCCATGACGTTCCAAAGACATGGCTGACGGATCCTGCTGATAGTACATTATGACATTATGCTGCTTGTACTCACTTTCTTGCACAAAATTTGCGACTTTTCGATGGTGCTGCTTCATTGATTTTTGCTTAGAGCGTTCACACTCTAGCGCAGCATGCACCCTCTCGGCGCGACGACGAACTTCTCCTTTGTTTAGAGTTTCGGCACGTTTCATTCGCTCATGCTCGCTATCGCCATACACCATATCGTCGCACATAATACCCATGGATTCGTCCTCTTGCTGCTGATGACAATGCTCTTCTCCCTGCTGCAAACGTTTCCTTTGTTCCTTATCTCGGATCTGGCGTTGCTCTTCTTCATGCTGTAAGCGCTCTTTTCGTTCTTTATCCCGCTGCTGACGTTGCTCTTCTTCCTGCTGCAAGCGCTCCTTGAATTCATTATCTTGTTGTTGACGACGATGCTCTTCTTTAAGCTGTAAGCGCTCTTTTAATTCATTCTTTTGCTGCTGCCGCTGCCCTTCTTCCTGCCGTAAGCGCTCTTTTCGTTCCATCCGGCGGGCTTGCTTTGCAAGCTTGATTGCTTCGGCGTTCGCAGCTTCTCGTGCCGCAGCTGCCTCCTTAGCCGCCTTTCCTAGGTTTGCTTTTTTAGCCTCAGAAGCAGTATCAGCAGCTTTGATAGCCGCTTCTACGGCTGCATCTGCGCAGATCATTGCTGCTCGGGCAGCTTCTGCTCGCATCCGTGCATTCGCTGCCTTTTGCCGCGCTGAAGCCTCAGCGGCGGCTAGCTCGGCATCCAAGACCGCAGAAGTATCGAGCTGGCTCTCTGCATCCATGCCACTATAAATAATATTTCAGGAAAGCAGAGCGTAGACACGCAGAAGCACGATTTGACTAGAGATTAAGCGCAGTGCACAACTGTCGTGCTGTCGTCATTGTACAACGTCTTCCTTCTTCCTTAATCACTACAGATAATCTGTAAAATAATGCCGACAGCCGACGACGACTGCCGGCAAAAATTCTCTGCTGACACTTCAGAACAGTTGTCAGTAAGCTCTTGCCTCTCTAGCTTTCTACTGTACTTAGGTAGGTCTACAGATAGTGCAGTATACAAATCTGTAGTAGCTAGCATTTTCAACAAGGAAATTCTTGATGGATAAGTCCTACAGAGCACTGATAACAAGCGGCCTGAAGTTATCGAATTGCCGCCAGCATATACTAAACAGGGCGCCTCTCTCTGACTTTGAAGTCGACTTGCTCTCAAGGTGGAGGGCCTTGCGAGGGTTTCGAAAAACGCTGGAGGACGACCACGACTAGCGTCCGTGGCGTTTGATGGAAGATATATGGGTTTAGCTCTTTGATAGGGAGGGACC
>Ga0307982_1001288_pt1 | contig 20394 bp, 3 predicted proteins | sample OrgLakmetagen989_FD_201847 | JGI IMG/M metagenome (GOLD analysis project Ga0307982, IMG submission 201847) | Saline water microbial communities from Organic Lake, Antarctica - #989 | ecosystem: Environmental > Aquatic > Non-marine Saline and Alkaline > Saline | place: Antarctica: Organic Lake... | reverse complement strand
GTAAGGTGCCGGCTCAAAGGCTTCCTGCTGCTTCTTGCGGCGACTCAAGCGGCTCCGCACCGTGGCGTCCCATAAATTAGTGAGAGCGTTGCCACCGCCAGGACCTTCAACGGCGACGGTCAAGCGAGCAAGGCCTCCTTGTTCTTCGTCGTTGTCGCTGGCGTCGTCTACCGTGCTAGAGGGTGCGCCCAAGCCTCCCATCAAGTTGAAGTTCGACGGCGCTTTCTTCAGGCCCGACGGCAGGCGGCTCAGTTGCATGGGGCGGGCAGCAGGAGACGCAGCAGGAGACGGCGCCTTGCGCTCTCGCTGAGCCGCCGCTTTGAGCACGGCCGCTGCCTGCGCTCCCTGCATCGCCGTCTCGAAGGTCAAGGTCAAAGGCCGCCCCTCCGCCTGAATCTTGCTCACAGCGAAGGCGTAAGGATCTTTGGCCACCTTGAGGTCGTGTCCCTGCACTGCCACCAGCCGATCACCCGTGGCAGGCTGAGCGCGGCCCGAGTTGTTGGTCTCGACCATGGGCATTTGTCCTTCGCGCTCGAGGAGCCCAATCCCAAGCCTCGGCGCCTCGAAGACCAAGTCGTAGGTGACCGTAGGCACTGCCACGAAGCCGATGGTGCACGGCCTCCCTCCTTGCGTGATGAGCTCAATCGCCTTGGAGTACGCGTCCCCGGTCTCCATCAGTGACACCCCGTTCACCGTCTCCATGACGTCGCCCACACCCGGGCGGCTCAGACCAGGAGGAGCGGAGGACACCACTGGCAGGTCGTCTGCATCATCGCCGCACTGAAGGCCCAGGCCCAGGGTGGGCTCCTCGAACACCACCTCGAAGCGCGTCAACTTGGAGTGCAATTCCTTGGACGACGCTTCTGCCGCTGCCGCGTTGGCGTCACTCGATGCATCAGCTTGACTGCCGCTGCCGCCGTTGCTTGGCGTTGCATTAGAAGCAGCAGCAGCAGCGACCGCGTCGCTTTGTTTCTGCGCTTCGCGCCGCGCGAGAGGCGGCAAGAACTTGATGGCGATGGGGCGGCCGCCGGTGGTGATGAGGTCGATCATGCGCTGGTAGGCGTCGCGGCCCTCGGCCTCGGCGTTCAACAGCATCTCAAACTCCGGCTCGCCGAGCTTCTTGATCCCCACAATTTGGTCGTCCACGTCGGGCTTGTGGGCGTCCCACGGCTTCCCCTGGCTCGCGTGCATCGGAGTGGTGGCAGCCATGGTCACCACCGGCATCTTGGTGTCTTCGTGCACCTGCACCTGAATCCCGAGTTGGTCCTGGGCGTACACCAAGTCGTAGCTCGCAGCCTCGATCTGCTGGTGCCACTTCTCTCGTGGCATGAACCGCAAGGTCAGAGGGCGGCGTCCCTCCATCACAGCGGCGGTGATGAGCGACAGCGGCGTGCCTTTCACGGGTTCCGAGCCCACCGCGACGAGGAGGTCCCCCACGCGAGGCCAAGGCTTGCCGGCCGCCACCATCGACACGACTGGCATGGCCTCCATGTCGCCGCCGAGCTTGATCGGGTCCTCGGACAGGCGAACCCCCAGCGAACGGCGCAGGAACTTCACATCGTAATCCTCCGGATGGGCTGGGTCCCACCCGCCAGCGCTCGCGAAAAACACCTCTTCGTCGGCCGATTTCGAAGCGATTTCTTCCACGCCTACGCGCATCGCCACGTGGTGGTGCCAATTGTTCGCCAGAAGCGCTTTGCCCCCCCTTTTCGACTTCTTCTTGCCGGCGTCTCCCAAAGCGCTCTCCACGGCCGGCTTAAACCGCACGTACCGCGCCTCGTAAGGGTCGTGCTCGTTGGGAGCTCCAGTCGCAGCATTCACGGGCGAGGGCGCGGGCAGATAGATGCGCTTCACCATTTCTGGATCCCTTAGACCGTCCACCGTTTGGGCTGCATGCCACGAGACTTTGTCCCGCGAGAACTCCACTGTAAGCTTGGTGACCCACGCAGGGTTCATGAAGGCGTCCGACACCTGTAAGGTCTCATCGGTGGGGCCAGCGGCGAGCACATTGGCCTGAGAGGCTTTGGCCTTGGCGGCCTTGCGAGCGAGCACCAGCTGCGCGCCTCCGAGCTGCCCGCCCATGAGCATCGGGTCTACGGCGTTCACCTCTTCCTCGGCCCGCCGCAACCGCCGCAACTCCTCTTGCGCTGCGGCTAGGCCGGTCTGAGCTGCGTAGCTGTAGCCGTTGTACTGCACAGCCTGACCGAAGGCCTCGATGCATTTGGCCACGTCAGCCATGGCAGCACTCACGGTCTTGAGCATCAGAGCGCGCCGCTCCTTCTCCGTCAAATTCGACACGACACCGTCAGCGATGTTCAGAAGGTTCCTGTCGTCGTCGTCGTCTTCTTCATCTTCTTCATCTGCACCCAAAGTGAAGGTGAGTTTATTCGTGGGGCGGCGTCGCTGCTTCTCGTTGGGTGCGGTCAGAGCCGACTTGTCGGCATCGTCCTTCACTTCGTTGACTCCCTCATCGTCGCCACCCGCACTGCCGCGCAAGTCGCTCAACGGTTGCATTCCAAAGATTCCGCCGTCGGACTTGCTCTTGGCTCGCCACTGTTGTCGTTCGTACTTGAGGGAGTTGAGGCCAGTCCTGAGCTGATAGGCCGCCCATTTGCCCAGCGCCATTTGCTCGAGAGCGATGGACCGCAAGTTGCTGATGCGCTGCTCTCTCGAAGGGTCGAGGCTCATAGCGGGGTCATCTTTCACTTCGTCGTTTCTGCTGTTGTACCCCAGCATGCCCATCACGCCGCCCCTCTTCTCGCCCTCGTCATCGTTCCCGCTGCCTCCGAAGCCCGCCATCATCGCAGGCCTCCGCAGCGCCAGTAGGTCGAGCTTCGAGACGCACCGCCGGAGCTGCTCTTCGGCATGGTCGTAGCGCCCGCGCGAGTGCAGCACGAGGGCAATGGCCAAGGGAACGTAGGCGCCGACTTCGGTCTCGCGCACGCCCGGTACTTGGGCTGCTTCCTCGCGCAGTCGCTTGATTTCATCCTTGCCCTTCCCTGCGGATTCCGCTTTCTTCACTGCAGCTCGAGCGCCTCGCACCAGTAAAATGGCGTCCTCTTGATCCTTCTCCAATAAAGACAAGCGCTCGAAAGCTCGATCGAGGCGCCTCTCCTCAGCGGCGCGTTGCTTGGACTCATCGGGATCATCCCGAGGGTCAATGGGCTCTTCATCTTCTTCTTCTGACGAGGACGACTCTTCGTCATCGATGGTCTCTACGCCTTGCTTCGCTTTCTTCGCCTTTTTCGCTTTTTTCGCAGCAGCAGCAGCTTTCTTCTTCTCCGCCGCTGACAGTGGCTTCTTCAGGCCACCACTCGAGTCATCCGTTGGGCTGGCAGCTTCTGCGGAAGGCGTGTGGCCGACGTACTGCATCGCTTTCAGGGCCACTTTCAAGGCACTGGCTTCTCGCAGAGCCTGACGAGTGCCCATGGGAAGCTCCTCGTCGCCCACAGAGAGATCGTTGCTGGTACTCTCAACCTCTTCGCCTTCCCCCTGTAGCGCTTTTCGGCGGGCAGCGCGGAGCAGCGAGGCCGCGCTCTTGTCGACCTTGGCCTTGGCGTCCCACAGCACGCCTTTCTTCTTGTACTTCACCTCCGCCACCGCCACCCGCACCGTGTCGGCGTGGGCATGCAGAGCAGTGAGCGCCGCTTGAATCGCGAACATGGCCTCCTTGGCCACGGTGGCGGGCTGCTCATGCACCGCCTTGAGGCCGAAGATGGACCCGCCCTGGAAGGAGAGCGCGGCAATGCGGGTCACGCGGCCGAGGTCGATCTGAAGGCAGGGCACCGTCGCGTTGGCGGGGCTCGGGTGGCAGCTCCAGCCCTCAGCGAAGACGTTGAACAGCTTGGCCGCCTTGGCCGAGCCCGTGTTCATGGTGGCCTGGAAGTTGGCATCCCGTAAAACGACGGGCCGGGCCGCACTGGTCCCTTGCCCCTTCACTTGCCGGGCTGACATCTCGCGGTTGCGCAGGAGGCGCACCGACCAGCCGTCTGCACCGAGCTTCGGGTCCGTGCGGTCGCGGTAACAGTTGTTGAGGAGGACCCGCACCTCGACGATGTTGCCCGCTCGCACGATCTTCAGGTTGTCCATCCCCACGTCGGAGCTGCTGAACACGCTGCGCTTCTTGCCCTTGACCACCCCCACCACGCTCGAGTGCTGCGACGAGGGTTCGGTGACCAGCAAGGACCGCAAGCGCTGCAAAGTCTCCACGGTGTAGGCGACCTTCTGCTCGGGGTCAAACATGCAGTCCAGCATCTTCGCTTTCACCTCCCGCGCAGCCCCTGCGCCGCTGGTGGTGAACCAGGTCTCGAGCTTGGCCTCCGCGATGGGGCCCAGCAAAGCGCTCCATGGAGTGATGTAGTGGGTGCCGAAGTCCTCTTCCGTACTGCAGTGCAGCGCCCGCCGCACCGCCGATGGAAATGGCTCAAGCCGCCGCAGGAAGAGCTTCCGAATGCGGGTCCACATTTCTTGGGATATTTTCGCGGCTCCCGTTCGTTCCGCCCACAAGGTGTCGGCTTTCGTGATGCCGTGCACCATTTGATAGGTGGACGGCGCTTGCAGCATGCGCGCAGTCAAGTAACGGCTCACTTTATCGATGAGGCGAAAGAGCGCCGTGCGCAAACTTTGATCGGTGCGCTTCAGGCGCTCTTCTTTTACTCCTTTTTTGGCTGCTCGTTGCTTCTCCTTCGCCGCTTCCTTTCGACGAGCAGCCGCACTCTTTTTGGACTTGCCGTTGGCGTCATCGTTCTTGTCTTCATCGAGATCTTCTTCCTCTTCTTCTTTCTCCAAGTGGTTGGCGCCCATGATCGAGCGCACGTGCACGCCTCCATCCTTCGACCGCCCCTTGCTCTTGCTCCGACCGCGGCCCACGAACATGGCAGCTGCTAGCGCCTCGGTAACGTCTGGATGGGTGCAAATGCGCCGAAAGAAGCCTTTGGTCTCTGAGAGCACGAAGGAGCGAAACATGGTCTTGCGCATCATCTTCACCGAGTACAAGAACTCGGAGTTGTTCAAAAGCTGCGAGATTTGCTCGTCGGGGAAAGGGCACGCGCCCACGCCGCGCACTCCGGAGGGGCCCGCGATGTCTCCCTGTAGCATGGCCTGCACCAACTCCCGCACGAAGGACACCAGGGACGCGCTCCTCGCTTCCTGCGCGAGTTCCGCGGCCGAGGGCTGCTGGAGGCCTAGCGAGACGCGCACGTACTTGGCTTGCTCGGAGGCTTCGCGGCGCGAGTCGAGCACCTCGTGCGTCACCACCGAGACGCCGTACAGCACCGCGACCAGCACCAAGCCGTATCCCGCATACGACAGAGTCAAGGCGAGCTCTTGAACAGGCAACTTGCCGATGCTGCCCACCATGCCCACGAAGGCAATAACCACCAGGGCCGCCAAGGACACGGACTCCAGCAAATTGGCACTGCTCGACTTGAAGGGCTTGCGCAAGATCTGGAAGATGAGGCTCAGCAACAGGAGGCAAATGGCGAGGCCTGCCTGAAAGACGCCGTTGTTGGTCACCACTGAAATGGCCACCAGGAGCACCGACCGCAACTGAATGATCGCTTCGAGGCCGGCGTAGCGATTGCGCTTGTTGCGAGTCAAGAAGCACCACATGCCTGAATTGGCCTTGGTCATGCCGGCTTCGGCGGTCGCGATCCCAAAGAAAGTGGAGCAGACAAAAGCAAAGCCCCCGACCATGATGAACATGACGATGCGCGAAGCCCCAGTGTTCGCGACGCAGGCGCCGGTGTCCTCTTGGGAGCCCAACGGGCACACCACATGCTTCACCACGTAGGCAGCAGCCGCGGGACAGCACGTGGCCACAAACGCCACGAGGCGCTGCTTGAAGCGCAGGAATCGGTTGGAGCGGCCGTGGCACGCGAACTCGAGGAACAAAGTGACCGCCACTGCCCAAATGCCCAGGGAGTCGAGCGAGTAGTAGTCGCTTTTGAAGAACCCGTCGACGACGCCTTCCCAGTCGATGTGCCGGTCGTTGGGGCAAGTGGGCATCGAGGTGGACTCAAAGAGCGGGAAGAACAGGAAGGGCGCAAAGAAGTTGGCTGTCTTGAAAATGGGGAAGAAGTTGATGGGGTATACATCCGAGTTTACGTAGTCCAGAACACCTTTGGAGTGCACGTAGTAGAGGGAGAAGGAGCCAGTCCAGGAGATCTCGTAGAAGGAGAGCACCATCAGGAGCTGGCAGAACCGCACAAAGATGGACATGGTGGCGTACTTCGAGAAGGTGTCGAAGCCCAGAGATAAGGTTAAAACCGCAAGCACGAACCCGATCAGTTGCACCGGCAAGATGTACGACACTAGCGTGGAGTCAGGGCACGCGGTGCAGTAATGGTTCAACCGGAAGTAGCCTTCGTCACAGAGGGCGCAGTGGTCGCCGACATAGCCCTCAGCGCACGAGTTATCGGGCCCGCCTAGGCAGGCAGTGGTGGGCTCGCACGGCTCGACACTGGCGCTGGTCTCCGATAACGCGGGGTTTGAGCTGTAGCCCACTCGATAGAAGCCCTGTACAGGGTACGGCAGTTCTCGCGCACCCGGGCACACGGCGTCTTCGATGCATGCATCGCATTCGACGCCGCCTACGCCGGCCAGATTGTAGTAGCCCTCCGAGCAGACGCAGTGAGTGGCAGTGTCAGTGCCCGTGGTGTTGGTGTCGGTGTTGTAAGGACAGTCCAAGCACGCGATGGAGCCTTCGTTGGGCTGGTAGGTGCGCCGGGGGCAGGCGATGCAGCTCTTCCCATCGGTGTTGGCCACTTTCCCAGCCGCGCATTTCCGACATGCCACATTCGAGGAAGACGCGTATTCGCCGGGAGAGCACCCGTAAGACAGAACCGTTGTTCCAAACTGAGAAGCAAAGGAGCCCTCAGGGTCGAGAGCGCGCTCGTTGCCGTTGAATCCGTTGGAACTGAAGCTCACTCGAACGATACCCGAGGTGGTCGACGGCACGGGGCACGCAAACTCCGCCGATTCCAAGAACTGAGAGCCCTTGATGTAGGTGAACCCTGGCTCGTTGTTGAACGCAGTGTCAGTTTTCACAAGGTCTGCGTCGGAGGCCACGCAACGACCTTCTTTCAAACAATTGTCGAAATTGTCGTCGTCTCCACCGGTGGCGTCGAACAGGAAGATGCACACAGTAGTCGAAGACGAGAGGTACACGTTGGAGGCGTTGATGTAAAGGTACAGCCGCACGTCCTTCTTCAAAGAGGCGTCGTAGACCGTGCCCGATTGCGGCATCCGATACGACAAGCGGTAAAGGTCGTCGTCCTCGGTGTACACGGAATGAGGAACGGTGGTTGGGTAAGGGTCCAGGAGGTAGAAGGAGTTCATGCGGGGCGTCTTGTAGTAGTTGAGGTACGCCACTTGACTCTTGGAGGTGTAGGTAACCCCATTGAACGAAATCAACACAAAGACCTTCAGAGTGCCATCGACCACGAACGACGCGTCGGCCTTGGGGACGACCGTGTAGATTTCGGTGCATTCGCTCTTGGCACCTGTCACCTTGTTCACCGTCCCGCAGCTCCCCACAGTCCCGGTGGAGGTCAGCCACACGTCCCGGTTGTCGACCGCCCAACGGATCTTGACCAGACCATCGTCGGTGGTGGGGGTGAAGTAGCCGACTCCCGAGATGACCACTTCGGTGCCGCCAGCAGTGGAGCTCAAGCTCGGATCCAGGGACCCGACCACGATGGACCTCGTGTTGTAGATGCTGAACGAAGCAGTGGTGAAGAAGCTCTCCTCGGTTTCATTGCCAGCGACCACCTCGAAGGTTGGCGACGTTGCGAGGCTTTTGACGCCGCTGAGAGTATTGGAGGCAACCAAGTCGGCTTGCATGGTATCTGCTGACTCCACAAGTTGATCGTGCAGGCCTGACGCCGATTTTGCATTGACTGCAAAAGTGTCGGAGCTCACTGCTTTAAACTCTACCGTCGTGTCGACAGTCCCCGTGTTCAAGAGCCTTCGCCGCCGGTTCCCGCTACCACTGCTGCTGCTGCCGGAAGTCGCAAGGTCAGAACCCACCCCACTGAGCACAACGTTGGCGGCAGTCACTTTGCTGTAAGCAGAGGCCAAGGCTGCTACGATTATGCTCTTGAGCTCACTCTGGGTCGCTGAATCCCTCGCCAGGTTCTCAGCGGTGGACGCGTCACTCGAGAGGTTAAGGTACATGTAAGCTCCGGGCACGATGCGCGCTGCCTCGGCGGCCAAGAAGGCTTGGGGCTGGCTGTTCACCGAGACGTCAAGAGAAGACGCAAAAGTGGTGCCGGACACGCCCGCCGGAAATTCTTCGCTGAGGGAGTGCGAAAGCACCACCGTGTTGTTGACCTCGAGCTTCAGCGCGGGGATGAAGGGGTACACTACAGGGCGTGAGCCGGCGCTGCCATAGGTCACAGCCGTGCGATCAGCGCCATAGGTAGCGCGCAGGAGAAGGTTACCCACTTCATACTGAGACCCATCTTGGCGCTTCACATCCGCATCCCAATCTTCCGCTTGGTAGCTCACGTCGACGAGGAGGTTCGAAGCTCCGTCCCAAGCAAAGGCACTCGCGAGCTCGAGCTTGAACCAAAAGTCTTCCACATTCTCGCGGTTCGCCTCCAGTGTGCCCACACTCAAACTGTCCGGGCCAAGCACTAGAGATGACTCCGCATCCGCGACGGGGCACTCGAGCTGAGAAGCGCCAGGAGCTGCGCCGTCTAGGGCGAAGGAGGAGACCAGCGTCGTGCGGTTGGTGTGGCCCAGGCGAACCCGCAAATTGGCGAGGTTGGACCTCGGCGCGCCCGACACTTTCAGGGACAGGGCGCTGATGAGATCCCCACCGCTAAAGTGGCCGTCTGAGAGCTCACTCGAGAAGTAAACGGCCTGCCAACGGGTCGACTGCGACAGCAAGTACACTTCGTTGTAGTCCACAGACGTGGTCGCATCGGGGTACTCCGAGGCAGTGCGCGGATAGAAACCGTAGGCGTCGGCGAGCTCGCTGATGAGCCGCGATGAGGTCCCACTGGACTTAATCTTGCCACTGCTGCTGGAGAGGGTCAGGAGCGGTGCCATTTTGGTGCTCAAGCGGTCTCCGCTGAAGGTGACAATGGTGGGCTCGTCCGACGACCGTCGCTTCGCCGCGGCTCCCAGGGGGTCCATGCCTTGGATCAGAGTGCGCGGGTCGTACATGTACAGGGTGTCGCCAGGGTGGAGCCGCGTGGCCTCCGCCACGCCGTCGTCAACCACAAGCGCCGTCTGAAAGAGCAAGGCCGCGTCCTCCCCTGCGACGAACCGCGCAGCTTGGCCTCGAGGTGGGAGGCAGCGGCCGACAGTGTCGACGAGTGCGGACGGGCGGTAGCACGGGTACCAGCTCCCCTCGCGCTCGATGGTAGGACAGGCCGAGCAATTGAGCATCGAGTCAGGAGGGCACTCGTAGCTCAACACATTCGAGCACTGGTCCGGCGGAGCGATGGTTGGGGGCATCGATGCGTTCACGAGGGAAGGAGCAGGCGTGGGCGCGTCTAGCCAATCGATGTCACGAGCGTAGATGCCTTCCGCGTGGGGTAGAGTCGCATTGAAGGAGAGCACAGCGCTGTCGGTCCCAGGGCCGAGAGTCATGGCGAGCATGTCGCTTGCGGAGTCCTGAAAGGACCCGCCGGCTGCCATCGCCACTTCTGAGGCCTGGCCGCTCACGATGAGACTCGAATTGGCGAAGGCATAAGACCTGGCAGCGCCCACGGACTCGAGCAACAGGGAGCCCGAGAGACGAGTGCCGCCGTAGAAACTGCTCGCAAGCGAACCCGAAAAGTTGGCGCTCATTTGATAGAAAGTCAGGTTCGCACCAGCGAGAGGCGTGTACGAAGCGCCACCGTTGGCGGAGAGCGACACGAAGAGGCCGCTCCCGTCGCTGTCATGCATGAGGTCGTTCTTGAAGGCCCCCGAAAGAGAGCAACTGAGAGCAGGCTCGCCAGTCGCGGGAACCGTCGCTGCCACACAGGGGGCGCCTGTGTGAGTGCCGACTTTGAGCTGCAAGTCGACAGACACTTTGCCAGGGAGTGCGGAGCCGCCGAATTCGAGCAAGTTGAGAGGAAGGTCGTACCACCCGAGGCTGGAGTCTCCGAGGGCGGCGATGGCATCGGTGATTTCCGATGAGGTCAGCGTTAAGTTCATGGGCGTGGTGTCCTTGTCGTAGGTGGAGAGGTCAACGGTGGACGGTTCGACGCTCACTCCGCTTGGGAGCAGGTACACGTAGCCCTCGGTGAGATTGCGCGTGAACTGTTGCCTGCCCCCATTGGGCTGCCCGTTCAAGTTCAAGGCCACTGCGCCGCTGCCTCCTGGACCGGTGTCGGCTGACGTGCTCGGTCGTTCACTGGTTGCATACCGCAGCCGCCACTGCACACGAGCTCCGTCATCGGCGATCGCTGGAGTGCGCTCTGCGCTCACGCCTGCGCTGTTGCCGGCGCCTACGGTGAGCCATGCGTGCCCATTGGCCCAGCCGCGGTCATAGTCGGCGTCCCCTGCTCCCAGGAAGAAGGACGACGAGTTCGAGGCTTGGTCGATGCCCGAATAGACCCGCAGATCGCTGAACGGAGCAAAGGACCAGCCACCGGGGCCAGCTGCAAGGTCTGAGGCCTCCAGCTCCTGGGCAGCGGTCAGCGAGGAGTTTGGAAACTTCCAGTAGTCGTCGCCCCTGCCTGCGCCCCACACGCGCGACCCGAAGCCTTGCAGGGGGGCGCAAGTCACCACACCACCAGCGCCAGCGAGGGTGTACTGCACGTGCAGGGAGGACTGGTCAAGGTCGGCACCGTTCACACGAAGGCTCATTTCAGTGCCGTCGACGCTCCAATTGCCGCTGCTCGCGTCGGCCACGGCTGCACAATGAGCGGCGTTGGCGAAAGGGCGGCCTGCTGAGTCAGCGCCCCACACGCGCAGCAGAGGGCCGCGCCGCCAGTCCCCACTCCCGGTGGATGCCGACACGTAGAGGGAGCCCGCCACTCGTGGATCCCACTTCTCAGGCACGCCGTCACTGTCGTCGGGCCGCACGTAAGGGGTTTCCTTGTGCTCGGAGAGGTACAGCACGAGGTCCGCATCCTTGGGCACGGGCGTTTGCCATTCTGCGTCGACTCGAATCCCTTGCGCCGCCGCGTAAGCCTTGACCGTCTCTTGCATCACCAGGCCGTCCCAGGGCCCGCGGTACTGGTGCCGCTCCAGCCCCGAGCCCTCGTAGTCGCTGTCCAAACGGTAGCGGTACCGCGCCTCTTGCTGCTGCTTGCTGCCCGATTCCCCGGGGTAAGACCACGCCGCAGACGCCGGCGCCGAGCCCAGGGCCCAGGTGGTGTAGCCGTCGCTCAGCGAAAACACCGCACTTCCGGCCATGGTAGCGTCAGCGGTGCCCGAGCCAAACGAGACGTACATGTTGAGCTTCGCAGTCTGCGGCCCCGGCACTTTCACCACGAACCGTGTGCTGGTGGTGTTGCAGGTGTTGGGCACTAGCCAGTACGGCAAGCTGGTTGCGTGGTCCGAGAGCCAAAAGCTGACGTCACCGCAATCGCTTCGCATCGCGCCGCGGGAAAGCTCAGCTGCAGAGTCAAATGCCAACTCCGCGAGTTGAAAACTGCCCTGCTCGATGGCTGACGGGAAGCTCACGTTCATTTTCACGTATTCTTCGCGGTCGGCGGACGATCGTTCGACACCGTTGTCCACGGTGAACAAGTTATACGAGGTGGCGAAGTCGCTTGCGCCGACCAGTTGGCCCTCATAGATCAACGGCGACGCATCGAGCACCAGGGACTGCGCCACTTCCCCATCGGCAGGCAGCAGCGGGGGGTACGGCCCTTCCACTGCGAGCACATCGGGGTGGTAGTAGAAGGACATGTTTTGACCTTCCAGGCAGATGCGCTGCGTGATGGAGGCTTCGTCGAGTTGGATCTTGAGGGCCACACGGGCACCGCCGTAGGTGGACCCGCCTGCGAGTAGAGAGCGGTCGTACGCGGGTGCGTCGCAAACGGCCTCGGTCTTGGACTTGATGTCGCACTCCACGTACTCGTCGCCGAAGAGAGCGAAGAGCTTCCCGCTGCCTTTGAAGTAGTCCCCGCGCAGAGTCACCGAGGTGTTGCCCCCCAGAGGACCGGTGGGCGGGAAAGTGGTGTCCAGGCGGGGCAGCGACCAGTAGGTGAAGGTGCAGCCCTCCGAGACGTCGTCCACGAGTTTCGCGCCACTCTCGTCCACGGGGTAGGGGTAGAGGTCGATGGTGCCGCGCGTGATCACGGGGCTCGCGCAAATGGAGGACCAAGCAGTGGCGTTGTTCATGGACACCAGGGGCTTGAGCACGATTTCACCGAGGGACTCGTCGACTGCGGGGCCGTCGTAGCCTGGAGTGACCGGGCAAGCCAGCTCGGTGGAGGACGCCACCTCGCAGTCTAGGCGCTTGTAGCCGTTGGTGAAGATGGCTTGGCCGTCGTCAGCGTCGCCGAGAATCACCGTGCCGCGCGAGGCCCCCATTTGAGACACATCGTAGGACTCAAAAGTGCCTCCTCCCATCCCGTCGCGCGTCTGGGCGGTCGACGCGTACTCCGAGCTCGTCACAAAGCCAACGCCATAGACCGAGATGTTGGAGACCGTGGTGCAGGACGCGTCGTTGGGCCTGGGTGCGTTGTAGGGGTACACGTTTTGCACTTCGAAGAAGCGGTAAGGCAGACGCAGGCTCGACACCACTTCCACGCCGCCCACCACCACGCTCAGGAAGGCAGTTTGAGACTTGTACACCAGCACTTGGCCGCCAATCAGGTCGGGGGTCGTGAACTGAACCAGCTCGTCGGAATGCGCCGACGCTTTCTTGGATAAGGTCGCGGGCGTGTAGACGCCCGAGTAACCGGTGGAGCCGCTGCCGCCCGTGACCTCAAAGGACTCTTCTTCGATGTACAGTTTCACCGTAGCCAAGCACAGGTCGCTGGTGCCGAGGAATTTCCCGAACAAGCTGACAGGCGCAGCGTCGCTGAGAGAGGACATCACCACAGGGCCCATGAAAGGGCTCAAGCCACTCAATTGAGGCGGTGCGTACGAGGTTTCCACCGTCAAGAGCGGCGCGCTGGCTCGCGCTCCCACAAACACCTGCCACGTGTGGTTGCGCCCGACGCCAGCCCCCACGGTACACTGCACCTTGGTGTGGGCCACGGTCACTACGCAACTGCTCGCGAGGAAGTTGTACTCTTCTCGGCCTGCGTTGCTGTCGGTCACTAGCCCGAGCTCAGTGGTCGAGCAATCGGCGCACGTCTCGGAAAAAGTGGCGGCAAAGACCAAATTCGCGGTGTCGCTCAGTGGGCCAAAGTTCGTGCCCGAGATCTCAACCAAGCCGCCGCCGCTCGTGTCCAGCCCCTCATCCAGCTGCGTACCTCCTGACGCGTTCGCAATTACCGTGACATCCGTCAGCACCGGGGCCGAATAAGCGGAGGAGAAAGAGGGCGCTGCATCCGAGCCCTGAGAGCCCACTGTGATGGTCCACGAGTGATTGAAGCCAACGCCCGGAGGCAGCGCGCACTCGGCTTCGCTGCTTGCCACAGTGACTGTGCAGTTGATGAGAGCAAAGGAGGCAGCCAGAGGTGTCCCGAAGCCGTTGTTGTTCTCGGCGTTGTCCACTGCCAGTGCTGGGCTGTAAAGCTGCACATTAATGGTGTTGGCGTCATCGACAGGTCCAAACTGCTCCCCAGTGATCGTCACAGTAATCGGAGACACGCCGTCTGCTGCTGATCGCGCATCGGTGCTGAACTCGAGGCCAACCACGCTGTTCCCACCGCTATCGAGGTTGCGAGAGACCGCCGCCGCTGCATTGGCGTCCACACCAGTGATGGATGGCGGGGTATAGGAGATGGTTTCGGCCGAGTAGTTGGAAACTTGGCCACCAATGTCGACTTTGAAGCGGAAGTTTTGACCCACACCAGGCGCTGTGAAGCACTTCATTTCTCGATGGGCCACCGTGACGTTGCAGTGGTCGGCCGCCAGCTCGAGGCTCTCGAGGGAGTAACCCATGACCACGCCCTCGGCTACGTCTGATGGAAGGAGGTCAACCGCTTTGTACAGCGCAGTAGCACGGTTGGAAGTCAACACAGGGCCGAAATTCGAGCCGGTAAGGATGGCCACGTCGCCACCCGAAGTCGCGAGGGTGCCGTTCGCGCCCAGCAAGGTGCTGAGCTGAGCCACCTGCGGTTTGGTGTAGGAGACTTGCTGTTTCGAAGGGGCCGAGGCCTGGCCGCCGGCCGAGAGCAGCACCTCAAAGCCTGCCCCGACGCCCTCAGCGGACGAGCACACCGCCTCGACGTCGGCTATGGTCACGTTGCACGAGGTCACGTGGGACTCGCCCTCGAGGTTCAACGAGCTTGAAATGGGGCGGTACGTGGCGAAGAGGTAGTTGTTCTCCACCGCAGGACCGAAGTTCGACCCCGTCACGGTAACACGAGTGGAGCCATCGGTGGCCATGCCGCTTGCAATCACCTCTCGGTCCAGGGAGGCAACAGATGGCGCCACGTAGCTCGTCACGGCCGCTTTGAAGTAGTCCGCAGATCGGGTCTGGTTGCCCACCTTGACCTGCCAGGTGTGATTGAAGCCTACCCCCGCCAATGTGGTGCACGTCAGTTCGGTGTGAGCCACCGTCATGTTACACTTGGGGTAGTAAGTGCTGCCCCCGAGGCCGTCAAGAAAAGGGTTGGCGTACGTCACGACCACGGCTGCAGCGGCACCCAAAGGCCCAAAGTTCGCCCCCGTCACCACCACAATCTCGCTCCCGGTGGCGTTGAGGAGCAGCATGGGCTTGCGGCCTCCGTCCATCACCACACTTCGAGGCCCGCTCAGGCTGGTGAACGTGGGCGGCGAGTACGAAGTGCGCACGGCGGGCGAATTGGCGCCGTCGAGGTAGGTGGCGTTGGAGCCTGCGCGCGGCCAGGTCTGATCCCCCACCGTAAAGGACCACAGCTGCGAGTAGCCGAGGCCTGGAAGCGTGCGGCACCTGGCGCTGGTGTGACTCAGAACCACGCACGCGGGGCTGAGGTATGTGTCGCCGACGAGCGGTAGGCCCAAGGAGGCCAAGGCTGGATTTCCGTACGACCCATTCGCAATATTAGAGACTTCAGCAGGACCGAAGTTGGTGCCTTCCAGGAGGGCCCATTCGTTGCCTGCGGTCGAAAACAAACCACTGGTCGTGTCCGCTACCACCGAGGTTAACGCAGGGCTCGCGTAAGTGCTGTACAAGAAGGCGGAAGACCCGACTTGCTGGTTCTGGAAGCCCACGGTGAAGGTCCACGAGTGGTCGAGCCCCACTCCGGGAGCCGTCTCGCACACCAAGAGCACGTGGCTAATGGCCACCGAGCAGTTGCGGGCCGTGAAGGAGGAGCCTCCGAGGCCTCGCAGCGAGGGGTTCACGTACAGCGCCGACACGGTCACAGACGGAGACGAGCCGGCAGGCCCGAAATAGTCGCCCTCGATGTAGAGGGCTTCTCCGCCTTCGGTGGAGAGGTTTTTAGCCAGAGCTTGAGACGTGGAGGCCCAATCTGAAACTTCTGGAGGCCGGTAACTAGTGGTAACCTTCTCCGAAGAAGTGTCCGCCAACTGGTTGCCCACTTGAAACTGCCACGAGTGGTTGGCGCCCACGCCTTCGACGGTGGTACAGGTGATCTCGGTGTGCGCCACAGTCACCGTACAGTTGGTGGCCGTGAATGTGGACTGACTCAACGTGGTGGAAGCGCTTCCTGTTGCCGTTGAAGTTGCACTGACGTTGCTCTCTACGCCGTAGGTGGCCACAACCAAGTTGATGTCCACGCTCTCGCCGAAGTTGTTCCCAGTGATGACCACCAAGTTGCCGCCGCGGGTGTCGAGTCTCGTGGAGGCGATCGCGTCGCCCAATAGGGTATCGTTGCTCGCGCCACTGGAGTTGCCCTGCCCTGGTCCCGGGGTAGGCGACGGCGTGGCGACGGCCGCGAGATACGAGGCATAGCCGCTGATTAAGGGGGCAGCGTAGCGCGTGGTTTGAGTTTGAGACACCTGCGAGGTTTGGTTCCCGACGCTCACCTCCCACACGTGCCCTGCCCCCACCCCGGCGGCGGTAAAGCACGTGATCTCCACGTGGGCCGCGGTGACGTAGCAGTCAGTGGCGTAGAAAGTGGAGCCCGCCAAGGTGACTCCGTCGTCGAATCCTTGCCCCGCTGGCAGCCGGTAACTGGCCCTCGCAGTGGTGCCCACGGGCCCGAAGTTCTGCCCTCGCAACTGCACTACTTCTCCGCCGACCGTTAAAAAGCCGCTTGAGTCTGCGCTGTAGCTAGGGTCCGCCTGGGTGGCGTTGGGGGCCGCGTAGCTGGTGGTGTCTTCGCTCAGGCTCGACGAACTGCCGGAGGCATGCAGCACCTGCCAGCGGTGGCCAAAGCCCACTCCAGGAGCTGTTCGACACACGATTTCGCGCTGAGGAATCGTCATGCTGCAGTTCTGCGCTGTGAAGCGATCGCCGGTGCCATGGCCGTAAGTGACGGTCAAAGCCTGGTTCTCGGACTGATCGGGCCCGTCGAAGCGATCCCGGTCCCCGAACGAGTTGCCCGTCAGAGTCACCAAAGTGCCGCCCTTGGTAGGCAACAGGGAAATACCCTTCGGAAGGGTGACGTTCACGATTTTGGGCTGTTCAGTGGGCACTGGCGAGGGCACCGGAGTAGGCGACGAGGTCGGCTGAGGAGACGGAGCAAGCGTTGGGGCGGGCGTGGGCACCGGAGTAGGCGAAGAGGTCGGCTGAGGAGACGGAGCAAGCGTTGGGGCGGGCGTGGGCACCGGAGTAGGCGAAGAGGTCGGCTGAGGAGACGGAGCAAGCGTTGGGGCGGGCGTGGGCGCCTGTTGGGATGATGAGGTAGTAGAAGTGGTCAACACAGAGAGAGAGACGAGGCAAGTCACGGGGGATTATTGAGGTGTCGAGAGGTTATAGCAAAGTTTACCTGCGAAGGCGGCGGCGAAGGCGCGGAAGTGGGAAGTTGAGTGACGGTGGGCACGGGAGTTGGTAAGTCTGTCGGGCGCCGCGACAGCGAGGGGGATGGCGAAGGCAACGGCGTGGGCTCCTGCACACATACACAAGGCAGCGAAATGAAGTTAGTTAGTCAAAATAGGCCGAAGTGGGAACACTCAAAAACAACCAAGAGTACCGGAGTTGGGAGCTGCGAAGGTTGTTGGCTGGGCGATAGGGTAGGGAGAGCGGTAGGCTTTGGCGTGGGTGCCATTGTCGGTGCGAAGGTCGGCAGCTGCGACGGAGAGGGAGTTGGCATCAGAGTTGGGAGCTGCGAAGGTTGTTGGCTGGGCGATAGAGTAGGGAGAGCGGTAGGCCTTGGTGTGGGTGCCATTGTCGGTGCAAAGGTCGGCAGCTGCGACGGAGAGGGAGTTGGCATCAGAGTTGGGAGTGTCGTGGGTAGTTGCGACGGTTGCGGGGTAGGGGAATAGGAGGGTGCAGGGCTCGGAGGCGGCGTTGGGTCGGAAGTGGGGACTGGCGTAGGCAGGAGACTGTGCGTCGGGAGCTGAGATGGGTGCGGCGTTGGCGCTAGCGTCGGAGGCAGGCTCGGGAATGGCGTAGGCACCATCTAGGACGCGAAAAGGTTGCAGGGAAGGTGAGCAGAAAGGATTTGTCGAGATCAAGTGTATCCGTGGCAACGAAAGTTCGATAGCTATTGAAGCATACCGTAGGCTCCGACGTTGGCGCAGGTATAGGTAGCGAGGTCGGCAACTGCATTAAAAACACATGCATTAGGGTGAGAGGAAAGCCACTACTGGGGAAAAATGCAACATTCAATTATTCGAGCAATCAATTATCGTAACGAGCCATGTTACCGGCGTCGGTGTGAACGTTGGTGGTGGTGTTGGCTCCTGAAATAATTTACAAGCAAGAAGACGAGGGAAAATAACACGTGAAGTACGGGGCACATAGCTTTATAAAAGCGTAAATAGCCGGTAAAACTTACCGGTGAAGGCAAGGGAATTGGCTTAAGAGTTGGCAGAGATGTCGGCTCGAAGGTAGGTGCCAGGGAAGGTGCAGGCGTTGGCGGGAGCGTGGGCTCCTAAAAGCAAGTGCGTGCAGGGAGGAATCGTAAGGAACAACACTCTGCATAAACCTAAAAAATATGGAACGTAACTTTCTTACCTCTGTGGGCAGCGGTATTGGGAGCTTTGTAGGAACAGGAATCGGCAATTCAGTAGGAGCTGGGATAGGCAATTGAGTGGGAGCTGGAATAGGCAATTGAGTGGGAGCTGGGATAGGCAACTGAGTGGGGGCTGGGATAGGCAATTGAGTGGGAGCCGGGATAGGCAATTCAGTAGGAGCTGGGATAGGCAATTGAGTGGGAGCTGGGATAGGCAATTGAGTGGGAGCTGGAATAGGTAACGCAGTGGGAGCTGGGATAGGCAATTGAGTGGGAGCCGGGATAGGCAATTGAGTTGGGGCTGGGATAGGCAATTGAGTTGGGGCTGGAATAGGCAATTGAGTGGGAGCTGGGATAGGCAATTGAGTTGGGGCTGGGATAGGCAACTGAGTGGGAGCTGGGATAGGCAACTGAGTGGGAGCTGGAATAGGTAAGGCAGTGGGAGCCGGGATAGGCAATTGAGTGGGAGCTGGGATGGGCAATTGAGTGGGAGCTGGAATAGGGAGCTTCGTAGGAGCTGGAATAGGCAATTGAGTGGGAGCTGGAGAGAGGGTAGGCTGCGGCGACGGGCTTATCACATCGAGCGTTGCCTCATTCACAAACAACTGAGCAAAAGAGATAGTTCAAGCAAGAAAGAGGTTGGAAATCATGTGGAGTGAGAGTGGTAAATACTTGTTGGAAGGACACAGAACTGGAGTGTGAACTAGTCGCCATAACAAGGAAGAGAACAGTTGTTACCCCGCTAGAAGAGGTCTCAGCGCGCAGGGACTTGATCGTTATAGAGCTGCTATCAGTGGGCGCCGTGATCGTTTGGTCCGCTGCTGAGCTTGAGCTCGATCCGTACGCGCGCGTAAATGCGTACCTGAATGAAAAGGCCTTTCAGTATGAACACGCCGCGGGCAGTGGTAAAAAATATGGATTACGAGAAAACTCACGTGTTAAAGTCACATGTGCCGAATCCATCAACATCAGCGTGAAACATGTACAGGCCACTGGCGCCCGACGTTGAGACAGTAAGCGTCTCTCCGGCCTGGTATGTACCAGTAATCGCTCCAGTGCCCGAGACGATCGGTCCGGAAAAAGAACCAATAACAACGAGGCTCATGCTCGTATCCGCCGATTGAGACTCACCCTACAGGTGACATAACAAAATTAGCACCAAATGGCATGAGTAGTAGGCTTTAAGGTATATGCCTGAAAAAGATCAACTTGTCGGTAGTACCATGAAGGTAGAGGAGCTTGAGATGCCGATGGTGCGCGCGTCATCACATCCATAATTGCTTTCGGTGGGGTAAGATGCACCACCAGTGATGAGGGCCGCAAGCAAGGAGCACCGAAGAAACGTGGCAGAGTAGGGCCGGCCCCAACTCGACATGAGTCTAGGGTAAGAGTACTGGTGCTATGGGACAGGGCACACACGCGGGGAAGGAAGATGAGAGAAATAATGGGAGCAGAAAAGACAGAAAGGCTACTCGATGCGTTAAAATGTCATCCTGGCATCATTAAACCAACTCCATCATTTTCACGTCTGGTAAGCTGGTGAACAAACAGCACTTCAACTGAGGTTCCTCTAAGTTTAGGAAGCGATCAATATTTTGCCTCACGGCGGCGTTTAGTGGTCTAGACCCGCAAGTCATCTTCATACCTTCTTGGCCTGCCAGATATGAGATAGCCGTAAGATCAAGCAGTGGAAGGAGATGTTTCGACGGCTTTATGCTTCGACGACTTTATGTTCCAGCACGATCACGAAATCTTCACTGCCAAGCGGTGTGAGGCTCGGTGGCGGCTTATTCTAAGGGAAACAATCTCCAAAGACCATGCGACCAGTGGACATGAGATGAGTCCTCTGATTGAAGGCGTGAAATGTTCGAAAAGGAAGAGAGAACAAAAGAAAAACCATGCTGAGAATCTGAGAACATACCAGGGCACCGTTACGCGGTCTACTCACCTATTTTTCCGCATTTTCATTGGCCAACAAGCTCTGTTCGAGCTCTGCAATAAGGTCTGCAGTGGCTAAAATACAGAGCTAATAGCTGCAAAAGCAGCCGCAGTAGCCCGTGGCAGCAATACCAGCCAACTCGGCCTTCATTAGCGGCAGCAGCTACTCAATCAACAGAAACACCAGCAGCAATCGCAGAAAATTCGGAACCAACGCCACGGCTGAAGCGTTTGGTGTTAGGTCCAACACTGGCTCTAACAGCATGAGCAGCACCATTGCAAGTAGCTTCATATAATAAGGTTGAACGGAATAGCCATAGGCAGC
>Ga0307982_1001287_pt1 | contig 20407 bp, 27 predicted proteins | sample OrgLakmetagen989_FD_201847 | JGI IMG/M metagenome (GOLD analysis project Ga0307982, IMG submission 201847) | Saline water microbial communities from Organic Lake, Antarctica - #989 | ecosystem: Environmental > Aquatic > Non-marine Saline and Alkaline > Saline | place: Antarctica: Organic Lake... | reverse complement strand
CTCTTCATAACGGATTTTGCCGTAACCATTGTTCCTGTTCTTCGTCAATGATGGGCTCAGCTCCCAGCTCCACGAGGGTTACTTCTAGGAACATGTCGGCATTTTCAGGGATGGATCGGCCAATGGCTGTGGCACCGAAAGCTAGGCTCGGTAGCGCCACCTTCAAGCACGCAAGAGTAAGGCGCGTGGGAACAGCATCCAACGACGAGACAAAGAAAGGGATTGTGGGGAAAAGTTTGGGTGAACATCTTGTGTTCTTAGCTTCCTTCATCTGCTATAACTGACAACTAAGAATAAAGCAGCGACAACGAGATGCATATGTGCCTCTAGGATATCGATGCAAGCTTCTTACCACTCGACGGATTTCACCAGCGCGCATATCCATGAGAGCGAGGTCGAGGGCTTTGAATGGCTTCCCGAGGAGTTGAGACCCCACCTACAGTATATGTTGGGTTCGCCGCCCAACAAGCGAGGGAGAGAGAGAGAGAGAGAGAGAGAGAAGGATGAGGTGCTTCTTAATAAAACACCACGACACAACCGCAAAGTAAAGAGTTACTGAAAGCGTCCCGATGTACAGGAAAGCTTCTATTCTACGCGAGCGCAGAGGCAAGACGAAAAGCACGGCCTCCGACATACTTTCTAAGCTCGCAAACATTTGGTAAAAGTGCAAATGTCTTCTTACCCCCGCATACAGCGCGAACGGCGGTTTCATAAATCCACGGGAATCGTCGACAACAATAGCGCCGGCTTCGCCTTTGAAACCATTCACTGACAAAGTGTACTCCACGCGCAAGCTCTGCGTAGTATTTAGAGAGGAGCATTGCAATAAATGGTAACAGTACGTTGGAGAAGACACCCAACAACAGCTGTGGAGGTACGAAGCGGAAAGGAGTGATGGCAAATGTTTACAGCTATTGTCCCACCTGTCCTCGTACTGGGGTAGGGCTTGACAGATCGGTAGGTGCTGTTATAGTTCCAAACCTTTGTCACAAAACACGCGAAGCAAGGGTCAAATTGAAAATATTTGGAATACATTGCATACCTACACTGCATTAATAAGCGGTATAATTTAATAGTAATCTCTAAGACTTTCATCTAGCTAGCCTCCGAGGCTTGAAAATGAGAAGGTAAACTATTATTAGTCACTACAACGCACTTTAAGCCCCTCGGCGTAGTCTGCATGGCATCGCGAAAGGCTGCATCGTCAGCTGCTTTAGCCGCTAAACGAGCTTTGACCTGGGCGGGCAACCGGAAGGGTGCATTTTGACTGAAAAAGTATGCATTGAAAGACTCTGAAACTGAACTCAACAGAGTGTACCAAGGAAGGGAAAACTCAAATATCACGGCGGTCCAGTGCCTATCTTGCAACGGTTACAAACCTCATCGTTTCGAGCTTTAGCAGCGGCAGCAACTTCGGCCTCGGTGGGAGCAACTGCTTGCACTCCGCCGTTCATTGGCGCCACTGCTACTACAACACTAGCAGCCAAGGCAAACGAACGATGCCCAAATGCTCGCCGAGTAGTACTAGTCCAATCTCCGTCGACGGGCGCATTCTTGGCTTTTGAATCGACAGCCGCTAATGCTGCAAGCCTTTGTGGCTGAGAAATTTGTCTGTTAAGGTTGAATGCATGAACTGGAAATGCCAGCAGACACAAGAAGGAGACTAGTGTCCTCATGTAATTGCTAGGCCTAGGTGAGCACTTGAAGCTTGAGGCTGAAAGCTAAGTCCAGCGCGGAGTATCTTGCACGAGGCTAGATGCAACAAGCAAGAGAGAAAGGTGTGATGAAAAAGAATCAAGCAATTTGATGCGACCCAGATAAAAATCACGATCCCAATAGATCAACGTACTAGTAGTTTGATGTTTAGTACCGGCATCTCAAAACTGCTCTCACTGAAAAATGTCTGTGTGTGTGTCACATCACATTTTTATCTGGGTACATTAAATCATCGTCGTCGGGTTTTTATCTGGGTAGTCAACTTTGCTGAGTACAATGGTGCAAGCTTGTAGACGAGCAGCCTTCTTCATTGTTCTGACACGTTACCACGTCACTGAAATCAACTACGTTGATCGTGGCGCGGCGGCGCGCGCGCCGCTGCAGTAAGAGTGAGTGACAACAACATACTCCATCTCGAGATCGGAATCAGAGATCAACCCGGGATGCGGGATATCCCGAGATAAGTAAAGATATCAACGGAGTATCAAGTGAGGAGCAATGGTGAAATTTGTATCTTATTTGGTGTGCCTTGGATGTCTAGGCTGATATGTACTTGTAACTTACTTGTAACTTTTAACTTAAACTTTTAACTCCCATCCTGCTTAAAAATTAAAAAAACTTGAATTCCCTTCGTGCCGTTCTGTGCCGTTCATGTTTGTCTATAATCTAAACGTGTTCTCTGAGTTCAAAAATGCGCTGTAAGAACAGTCCCAGGGCCCATTTACAGTGGCGTTAAAGCACTTCGCGCAATGCTTCCTGTCGCCGCCGTCGCATCGCAGTCTCTATGGGGCGTGCCTTGTGTTGTCCTGATAGGACACCCCCTTCGCTCGCGGCTGTCTTGCTGCCTTGATGTTGATGATGCTGGCGATGCGTTGCTTTCCCTGTTGCCTTCCCAACTGTTTTCCCTTTTGCCTTGGCTTTACTTGATTTCCCTGTCAGTGCCCCTCGCCTTGCTTTCACATGGGAGCGACTTTTCGGCCCCGCCTTCCCACCATTGTCAGATTTTACTTCACTTTCTGAATCGTCCTCATGCTTAACTTCACATGAAGCCGGCTCTATCGGTGCATAGCGGTCATCATCGGCATACACGATATCCTCAGCTGCGCCTCTCGCAGTCTGAGGCGGCAGATCTAAAAGATGGGGCTGCGAATGAGCCTGCTGCTCCTGAGCCCATGCGTACTCATCTTGGTACTCTTCTTGGTACTTGGGTGGCAGTGGAGATGGTGGAATGTGCGGTGGTGGTCGCGGCGGTAGTCCTCCTCGAGAATAGCTGCCCCAGTAAGGTTGGTAATCGCTGCTAATCTGCTGCCCAACCTGTTGGCCAACTCCTTGACTAGTTTGGCGATTGACAAGAGTCTTTAACGGAACACGCTTTGTGCTTGAGCTAACTTCCGCGGAAGCAAGGCAGCTTTTGGCAGAAGAAAAAGTTCTTCGCTGTGGTGTATTTGGCGCACTGCGGATTGATGAGCGCTTCTGCCCTGATAAAGTAGTTGTTATCGTAGATGTAATTCCATGGGCAGGGACAACACCAGTAGAACTTGTTCTGCTCTTCGTAGCATCATTAGCGTTGTTTGGAAGAACATGCATCGACGAAGTTAAAGGTTGTCTAGAAGACAAGCAACGTGGAGGCAACGCTCCTGCTCCTCTTGCTGCCGTCGATGACGATCTTTCGTGTCCTAGAGGTGTATTGGGCACCGACTGTGAATATTCCTTGCGCGGCGGTGAATGGTGCTCTCGAGACAATGGAGCTGGTGCCGCTGACGTCTCTTGCTGTTGCTGCCTGCCTTGCTCATGAGAATGTGTCTGAGGAGGCAGCTGCGAAGACGGTATCCTCGCTTCTGCTCTAACAGCGGTTTCGGATTCCCTTTTATCAGCCACGCCGTCTCGATAACTTCCTCGAGCCCCAGATGAATGAGACGAATGCGCGGAGACCACAAGCTGCAGCTGTCGTCGTAATTCCGCCTATCAAAGTGGACGATCGAATTCAATCAAAGTGGAGATGCGTTGGTACCCAAATTCATACAATAATTAAAAAAAAAAACGTGAATTATAAGCAATTAAATTCTAGGAAATAAATTATAATTGCATGCGTACTCATTAAACTCTTGAGACTTCTAGATTAAGATATGAACGTACATTTTCAGCCTCCAGTCTCCGAACATGCGCTGAAGCTTTCGCCATCGCCGCTGCTTCTCTTTGAGTGGCACCTGCAGCAGCAGCTTGTGCTCGGGTAGCAGCAGCGTCCGAGACAGCCCCAACTGCAGCAGCTACAGCAACTTCCACTTCATGCGCGTGCGACTCTCGCAGCGCAGCTACTTCAGTGAGGTGCTGGTTTCGATCTTCGTCAGCTCGTGTGCGCTGTTGGGCTCGCAAAGCGTTTTCAGTTTCTGCCACTCGTGCATTGGCCGCGCATTCTATTTCTTCTGCTCGTGCGTTGAATTCACACTCCAGTTCTGACAACCGGGCATGCATTGAAGATTCCATTTCAGCACTTTGTGCACTAAATGCATTTTCCATTCCTTCTCTTTTGGCGTTGAATTCAGATTCGATTTCTCGCCCTCGCGCTTCCGCACGTTGCGCATGCTCATAATAAGTCTGCACTTCACAAGCTGCTGCCTGTGTCTCGGCTTGGCATTTCGACTGACACTCAGCCTGAGCTCTCAGCGCACACTGAAGCTGGTGCTTCAAGTCGGAAATCGAGGCTTCGTACCGCCTGCACTTCTCGCCGTGAAGCCGTTGCAATTCCGCAAGGTCCTGAGCGACACACGCTTGGTCCTAGGTAAAGTAAGATACAACCACGGGGATCAAGATTAAAAGAAGAGACAAGAACAATAAGAAACCTGTTAAGGCGATAAATCAAAGTAAGACTCCAGGTTGACGAGAAGAAAACCTGATGCGCAAAGAGCACTGGTCACAAGGAAAACCCAATAACTGGCCTTACCTTTGAGTGTTGGTCTCTGAGCGCGGCCACGTCCCCTGCTGCTCTTGCTTCTATAGTGCTAATGGCCTCAGCAATGCGGCCTTCGACCTGTTTCACAGCCTGCTCCATCGCTTGCTGTTTTACTTCACGTGCAATCGAAGCCGCTTGTAGAGCTTTGTCTCGCGCAGCATTCGCGCGTTCTTTGGAGATCGCGTCATCTAAAGCTGCTGCATGCGCAGCCTCGGCAGTTTCAAGCGTGGAGGCCTGTATTCACAAAAAACATGGTCGAATACATTCTTAAGACAATTGTTGGCACTTCACGAATAATTCAGAGAGCTTTTACCATCCATTCAAAGGCGCTGTGAAATCGCTTCAGCAAAGCTTGCTCAGCAGTGAGACCTTCTGCTGCCCAGGCTTCACCCAAGAAACTGTCTTTATCTTCGTTTTCTTCTTCGTCCCCATTGTCGTCTCGTTCTTGCGATTGCGCCGGCTGAGGCCACCCGGAAGACCAATGATGACCACCTTGATCTCTACTACTAGATGTGCCTGGGCCGTGCACTGAGGTGACGACTTCACTTCTTCTGTGCTCAACTTCCGAAGGGTCAGACATGTAGCTGCTGTTACGGCCGCTGCTGCCTGCGCAGCTTGCCAAGTAATTGAAGCTTCTCTCTTGCGTGCTACCACTTTCGTTCACCGTAGGCACACTTTCAGTGAAGTGCGTCGACCTCGGATGATGTTTCGACTGATGAGCTGTGCTCTCTTCACAGTGATCCAGCAGCCCAAATCGCTCCAGGATAAGCTTCGAGCTGTGCAGAGGTACCTGAGCTTCTCCCTTAGGATTACTGCCTCTCCTATCACCATGGCCACTATTTCCGAATGAGCTCTTATTGCTTCTGGTGCTACTGGCGGCACTTGAAGCAGCAGCGGTAGTAATGCCGCTAGAACTTTCCGAAGATGAGCTTTCACTCGATCGTCCAGGTACATCCCAAAGTGCTTTGATTTTGCCTTCGTTTTCATTACTGGCTGCATTTACTGCAGTCGAAATGCTAGAAAAACGCTGCGTATGGTCATACTGTTGGTCTGAAAGATGCTCTGAGCTCCTTGTATGAGAGTCTCGCTCAGGATTAGTCTTTGTGTTGCCCTCCTTCGTGCTTGGAAGAGAATACTTGGTGGTATTGTTGTGCTCTTCTTGAAAAGGTGCACTGCGCTCACACGGAAGAGAGCATAGTGGCCCTCCGGCACTTGGAGCAGCAGCATTGACTGCAGTGCCACTCGTAGCAGTCTCATGAGCAGCAGGGGCATTAGCAGCAGCAACAGCACTTCTTCGGATGGGGAGGGGCCGAAAGGGAGACCCTAGGACTGTACCAGGAGGATTTGGAGCAATTTGACCTTCAAAGTTGTTGGTGCTTTTCTGTGATAGTGAAGGTGACGACGGTGCTGCTGCTGCCGCTGCTGTTTGAAACTGCGGCTTCTCAGGCGAGAAACTGGACGGAGATGGGGTGAGTGACGCGTCACAGCTCGGAGGTACTAGTGGAATGGACTCCAAAGGACCTTCATTCTGCTGGGCATATTCCTCTGTTTTGCGCGCGCTACTCGCAGTACTCGAAGAGTGCGGCGGTGGCGGCGGTGGTACCTTCATCGTCGAAGCTTGAGCGGCGTTGGAGGCTGCAGTCGCCGCCATGGCAGCAGCTTCGGCGATGGCTTCAAGAATGGAGTGACTTTGACACGCGAGCCCGTGCAGCTCGGTGTTGTCGTCCTCGCTGTAACTGGGTTCTTCGTCATCATCCTCATCATGGGCACCTCTTTCTTGGTTAACGCCAGGCCTGCTAGTACTCCTCGAGCGAGGACTGCCGTCGTTGCTGCCGCTGTTCTCATCACTGCTGCCGCTGCTCTCATCACTGCTGTCGTGAATGACGTCTGCGCGACTGCTGCTGCTCACACTAATGCTTTTTCGAAGAAGTTGGCAGTCGTCACTGCGGGAGTCTTGCGGCTCGATGTTGGTGTTCGGTGCAGCCGCAGGTAGGATGCTCACTTCGGGAGGAGTTGGCGACAGAGCGGGAGAAGAAGGCTTCACGGGCGGTGGCGTGGGCGTCGGAGCGTTTCGAGAAGGGCGGTGCTTCATTTCCGACTCAGGCGACGCTGGTGACACAAACCAAGCATTTGGTACTGGAGTAGCTTCATCAACCGCTGTTGCTGTTCCTGCTGGTGCCGCTGCTGCCGCTGCTGACTGAGAATTTGCTGTTGCCGGCGTTACTTCGTACAATGAAGGAAGTGGCGGTGGCGCAGGCACCTTGCCAGCCTCTAGCCTCTCAGTACTCTGCCGTAGTTTTGAAGACAAGGGAACCGCGTCAGTCATATCTGCATTGCGAGCTGCGTGTGGTTGTTGCGCTCGACGAGGGGGTGTGTGTACAGGGACGTTATCGCTGCCGTCGTTGGTACTCGAAGCTAATGCTGTTGCTTCTGCCACCGACGGAGGAATTGTTCCTTCCGCGTCCGCCAATTGTACTGATTCTATGATGGAAGCAGCAGGCAGTGGCTTTGGTGGCGGTGCGGTGGTTAAGGGAGCATCCTCGGAGCGAATAGCTGAATTGATGCGCTCCGCAATCACCTGTAAAAATGATCAAGCCAAAGGAAAAGTGTGAGTTGTGAGTCGTCGGTAATTTCTCCCACTCATCGCTCCAGCCCTGATATTCAATACTCTTAATGCATACATTCTTCATTGCACCCGTGGATTGCATTCTAGTCGATACCTCAGCGCTCGCATCGCGGTCATCGTGTAACATCAGAGACCACACTTGACCTGAGACCCATGCGATGTCAATGCCACCCAAAGGACCACACCTACCATCTGAGGCAACTCCTGCCGCCAATGAGGTGCTGCCTTCAATACTCGCACAATTTGAGGTTCCATGAACTCCGCGCCAATGCCGGGCTTCAGAAGCACGCGCAAGGGAGTAGGTTCTTGGCCTCGAGTTGCTGCTGCCGTTGCCGTCGGCAGTTAAGGTTCGGGCCAAGGGATCTAGCACAAACGAACGAGGGCACCATCCAAAGCTCCCATCTACTTCATATGTGATAATAGAACAAATTACTTTAACGAGGTAGTAGTGCTACTTAGCGGGACACTTCTGCTTCGGTCCGTTGTTCGAGATAGTCGAATGCTTGACGGTTGACATTTTTTCGGGCATAACTGTCCGCTAGGAATGGTGAGTTCACCGATAAGATCAATAGTTTTGCAATATATTTCGCACCTGCATTGCGTTGCTTTTGCTTCGTAGCAAATCGAGTGACGGCTGGGCTACTATTCATCGCGGGGCAACGTTCGAGCCGTCTGTACCCATCTTCTGAACCGACTTCTGACTTCGTTTCTTCGTCGTTTCTCTGGTGACAGCACACTCTCGTAAACAAACGGTACATTCTCATCGTTGTCCGAGTTGAATCGAAACAAAAAAATGGCTTCCCAACAACCTTTGTCGCCATGGCGGCAGCGCATGGAGGACGAACGCAAACAAGAAGATCATCGTGACCGTATACTAGCGAAGCGTAGCGATGCCGCGAGATCAGAGGCTAATTTTCGAGGACCAGATATTACTGAGGCAGCCGAGTCGCGAAAAGTTTCGTTTGGTACTGCCTTCGGTCGAGAGCTGCAGCGAACACTGCGTGTATGTGGTTTGCGGTTGGTCAGCAGAACTCAGAGCATGCTAGCATTAATATCAATGTTCATGGTTTTGGTAGCATGGTGGATGCATCTAGGCACCAGCTTCAAACCTCTAGGATTGTTGGTGAGTGCACAGGCATGGCAACACAAGTTTGGTTTCACGTGAAATGTCATTTAGCTTGGCTAATATCATCAATGAGCTAATCATGCCGCGACCTCGAACTTTATATTTGAATCAACCTTGGTGCTTGACGTATTGATTTATTTTCCTTCTCTCCTATTTCCTCGTATTCGTGTTGCGCAGGGTGAGAGGATCTGTGTTCATTTTCGTCAGTACCTTATGGAGCAGCCTGCAATCAGCCAAATGTCTTGTAGTCGTATGCCGAACGACTCGCTCAAGATTACTTTGATCCTCGCCGCATCTTCGGCTGCTGTCATTGTTCTTGGCGTCTCAGCCATAGTTCTGGTTATCACCCTCGCAAATTACTTCTATGAATTATGTTGTCGCCGATCTACACCAGGAACCATGCATGTGCCTGATCTATCATTGCAGCCCTCTGCTGCAATCGCAGAAGCGGCAGCAACGACGTCACCTCGATTCGGTTCGGTGCGTCGAGAGCCTTACTTCGAAGTGAAACCACCGGAACAACAAGACGCATATCGTACAGGGTTAAGCCCTTCACGTGCAACTACAACACCCACAGCTGACAAGGATACGAATTTAAATTATGACAACGAGCCTAGCTACCGTGGCGAAGGCGGCGAGGTTGACAATGAAGTGGTGTCCGTTGATGGCGAGGTAGTTGACGACAGTGATAGAACACACACTGACAATGAATGCGCCAGCACCACCTCAGATGACGACGAAGATAAAGACGATCGGGTTACACCAAGTGATCGCCGAAAGAATCAAGAGGCGAAACATTCAGAAGAGAAACACCCTTCCGATGGGTTCTCGTATTTACAGCCTCAACAGCCCCTTCAATCACCTACCTCAACGTCGTCGCCATACCAATCGAGTGGTCGCGTTCAATCGCCTTCTTTCTCTGACACGATGAGATCGAAGCCATCTCCATCGTTGCCGGGGTCCTATGCATCGCCTCAGCACCCAAAGACAGTGGCAGCACAGCTTATTGCCTCTGCTCGCTCGAGTGTGGCGCTCAGCCCGAATTTGACGGTAGTACACCGTGCCTCGCCTGGTCCTCATTCAAACAAAATGCAAACGCCAACACCAGGCCAATCAAGCGCAGCTCCTTCAGGAATGGCGCAATCGTCACCGTTAGCACCGAACACAGTCATATCCCCGGATAAAGAAGTGTCACTGAAAGCAGCACTCATCGAGTTCGAAGAGCAATGCTTGGGCGGCGAAGAGGAAGGAGGAGAAGGAGTCGGCAGCAACGGAAACGATGGCCATTCAGTGTCATCGCCGATGCATGTGCGGAGCCCGCAGGCTGTAGCAGCAGCCGAGGCGTGGGCGGCTCAACAAAAGATAAGCGAAGCGGTCGAAGAGGAAGTGAGTCAATCTCATGGCATTTCAGTAGTCGTTTGCAATTGCGACGACTATAAGAATAATATCCTCTTGAACACTACTTCTTCAATCGTTCGTTCATCCTTTTCTTTTCATCTTTGTGTACCTTACCTTTCTTTGCGGGTGATGGGTTACACACTTTTTAAATTTATGACATTTCTATCAACGTGCCGAACAGGTCCATCTGCGTGAGATTTCGGAGGCTGAAGCAGCCGCGGAGGAAGCACGGCGCCAAAAGGCAGAAGCAGAGGAGAAGGCTGCGGCCGAAGCTGCAGCTCGGGCGAAAGCCGAGGGAGACAAACGCGAACAGCAGCAACTGCAGGAAGCCCGGCAGAAGCAAGCAGCGGAGGCCGAAGAGAAGCGCAAGCAAGGCCAGGCCGTGGCGCAGCAAGCAGCGGCACAACAAGCGGCAACCCAGCAGCAACGGCAAGCTGCTCAAGCACAGCGCAAGGCTGCCGCGGCTCTACAGGCGGCCAAAGACCCGTTTGTGGAGGCCTGGCGAGCGGCCAAGACCGCTGCGGAAAAAGTGTCGAGAACTTGGAAGGTGGGGCACATGTAGATGGATTCTGAAATGAGTGTGGCTTTCTTGACTGTCACATCTTTTTCGTTTGGATGTTTATTTTTTTTGAAGTTGAAGTATATGAACGTGTTTCTTGTCAAACTGTTTTATGAAATGTTTTTATCACTTCCTCTGGCAACAGGTGAAATTGAATGCTCGCAAAAACGACACCAACCCCAGCACCATTGCTGTCGACATCGTCACCAGAGCAGCCTCACTTGTGGCACCGGTGCCGCCGCCTGTTGACAAACACCTTGACTTTTTCATCGTCAACGAGGTGCGCATCTAAGCTGTGGTTTTCATGCAATTATTCTACAAATTCCTAGCTGCTGTATGCACTGCAGTAGTTCATACATTAGGGCTCTGCTTCTTGATAAAACTCTGAAGCTTGCAAATGTCTTGTGGAAAACGCATCTTTTGTCAAGAGCTTTTAAAGTGGCCCTCCGTAAACGCGGTCTTCGTCTTAATCGATGTTTATTGATACACACAGGTGGTGAGTAAAGTCGGTGACCTCAAGCTGGCGTCCGCAGATGACTTCGCGAAATACGCGCTTTTGCTCTTGCAGTGCGGCACGGTAAGTTTGGGACTTCTTCATTGAAATTGTGAAAATTTGATGTCTTTTCATGTTACATGCTGCCTGTTCATTGATTGCTGAGTCCCACCCATGCGTTGATGACTTTGTTTGAAATAACACTCGCCAACTTACCTTTGTATTCTCCATTTGCGCACCCTTCAGGTTCGTCCTAATTTAGTGCCCCTTGCACTGGGCGCCGTTGCGGATGCCCTTTCCCCCGACCAAAACAGCAGCAGCAGCGCTACCTCTAGCCAGGGGTGTTTGTTAGCCCCCCTACGACCTTCTATTCCTAGTACAGCTTTACGCTTGCGAACGGACGCGCAATCGTACAAAGAGCTCTCTGCGCTGAGTGCTTGTTTGATGGAACCACTTGCGTCGATGCTGCTGGATGCACTGCACGGTGAAATCAACCAACAACGCGGAAGGCTGCCGCAGATGCCCCCTCTGCCTGCTCCTGGCACGCCAGCAGCTACTCCAGTCGTGCCGGAGCCTAATACATCAGTGCAGAACTCGGGAGCAGCAGCAGCAAGTGCAGGAGGAGGAAGCTCTAACAGGACAGCGAATGCGTTGAGATGGTTGACAAAGGCCGTGGCAGTCCTGGAAAGAGAGATATCCTCCGCAGCAGCCTCCGTGCAGGTGCCGACTTTGGTTGAGAAGATGCTGGAGCCTTTCTTGCGCGTCTCGTCGTGTGCGCTGTGGCGCTCTTACGGAGAAGCGTTTGAGAAAGAGGTAATGTATCACGCGCGCTGTCCTTTTTTTTTTATTAACTTAAATGAAGTGTGCATGCCTCGTGTCATATAAGCGTTCTATTTTCTCACCCTTTGATTTCTTGCTCTCTGCCTCTCAACTGATTTTATTCAATCTCGATGCTCCCGTGCACGTACCGGTGCATTCACGGTGCCTTTCTTCCTTTGTTTCCGACCCAAACATAAAGGTGGCTGCGTTGCGTACACGTGTGCTGCGACCTTTGGCGTCTTCCTCATCTGCCACTGCTGCAACCATTGCCTCGCTCTCCCACCGCCTCGATGCGTTCTTGTCTCGCGCAATGGAGTCACCGTTGCCCCCCATGAGAGGAGGAGCTGGAATTGCTCCGAGGGGTGTAGTTGCGTGCCCTGTGCCGGTAAGCGGCTGTGCAATCACATGCATATACGCGCTCATATTTACGATGCATCTCTCTGGAGTCATTCGTGTTTCCAGTCCTAGTTTATCTTGCCTACTCGTGTATTGAATCATTTAATTTCGATATTCCATCTTTCCTTTTTGACTAAGGTTTCTCACTTAATCCTGTCTCCACTTTCCCTCTCTGCCTACGCACACACCGCATATTATACAGGTGCTGCTAAATTTCAGTGATGACGCAGGAGCGGACATTCGAAAACAGAAGTGGGACTGGCTGGCGCCCAATTTGATGACGTCACTTCAACTGGGCAACAGAGTGGCAGAGGATTTAGGCCCGACCCCGCGCTAAGAGCCGATGCTGCTGGCTTAGCAACTGCAGCATGCTACGCCAATTCTTCAGTGGTGTTGCGCACAACTGCAAATGAACTTATTTCTATGAAAGCAGAAGAAGTAGGTATATTTTTGTCAGTTGCGGCGTTAAATTTATCGCTCGAGGCGGATGAGTTCGAACTCGAACTCGAACTAATACAAACCCAAATGACACAGAAGCCAATGCTGCGGGCAGAAGTGTACGCGCGTGCGTTGCGCGCAAGTCAAAATCGTAAAGAGGATAGTGTGTAGAGGGCAGGAAGCATAATACTTCCACCCCCTTCTAAAGTTGGAACTGTTCATGAAATAATTTTGAAACCGGACTTAAGTCGTTTCTGCGTCCGTTTCTGCATTGAAGAGAGCGCGCCGTTGTTCAGTCTCTTGGGCACACCGCGCCAAGAAGCTCCGCTTCTCCTCTGGTGTCACTAGTTCAAGTAAAGCTGACGCGCCAAGAGGCAAAGAACTGCTTCTTTATATGTACCTCACAGCTCCCCGATTAATAATTCATTATGACTTCCGCACTCCCACTCGGATCCGCTTTCGAATTGAATAAGAAACCACATAATTTCGAATAGCCCCCATCCCACATCTAACTCAAAGAAATTGAAATTGAAACGGAGATTACGATTTGGGCATCCTATACCTATATTGAGCCCACCAGGGATCCCTGTATCCTATATTGAATATTGAGCCCACCAGGAATCTTGTCGCAATGCAGAGCCAAGTGCAACTTGCTGTAATTCCTTCGCAGTTGCTGGGGACTTAGAAATAACCGCCATCTAGTTTTGTTGTGTGGTCGTTTCTTATTCTATGTCGCAAATCCGGTGCAGTATTTTCCGTTCTCTTTTTCTCTACTTCGTTCCCTTTTACTAATCTCTCATCTCTCTCTCATTTGCGCCGCCGTGCGATCTTCAATGCCTCCTCTCAGCAACATCCTTTGTTTCATTACCGCGCCAGGGACTCCGCCACTTCACGCAGCCAATCAAAGGAGTGAAACTTGGCGATGTTGGTGAGGGTGCGGAGGTACTTGGCGAAGGCCTGGGGGGGGGGGGGGGGCGAAGCATTGTATTCGTACAAAAGCATGGACAGTTAAGGAAACAAAGTGAAACATGTTTTAAAATGATTGGCTCTTGAAGCAAACTTCGAAAAGTTCGCATCAATTCCTTACAAGCGTCCTCTCTTGAAGCAACGCGACGATGCACAGTCGATAAGGAAGGCATGAAGGGAAAGAGATAATTGAAGTCTATACCCACCTCGGGGGTATCGTCGCAGGCCAGGTTGCCGCTGCAGGGGCAATACAAGCCCATTTGCTTCTTGGCTACCCGGTGGCATTTTTGGCAGCGCAAGTCCTGTAGCTGAAAGGCAGTGCTGCGCTTCTGGAGGTTTTCCACCAGACGCAGCTCCACCGTGTCCTAAGGTGGTGAGTCATGATAATAGATACACGTAAAACAAAAACAAGGAATTTTCGACGTAGCGTTGACTGAATATAAAGCAAGTCAAGGGAAAGAGTTGTGTTGGCACGAAGAGGTGAGAAAGAAGCATCAAGGCAAGGAGCACCTTATCGTGCAGGGCGTCGCAGTTGGAGCACTTCCAGCGGTCATTAGGATTGGGCAAATTGAGGCGAGGGTCGCGGCACAGGTCCAAGTCCTGATATTGTATTAGGGTAAAAGTTGCAGTGTTGGTGGTAGTGGGATGGCATAAGATGAGAAAGGAGGAGGCAGTTAAAGAAGAGGTGAGAATGATTGATAGGAGGTTTTAAGGTGTATATTAAAAAGAATGAAATAAAAGGAGACATTGCATTCCCTCACTAGAAAGGAATTGAGAACCCAAAGAAATTCTCGTCATGCGATTACATGACATGTTTACCTGCGCGTGGTTGCAGAGGGTGCAAGTGACGTCAGGCAGCACGAACGATACCCCCGGGGACTCGAAGATCGCTTCCGACGCAAATTCACGCACGCCTTACAAACACACACACACCGAGAGAGAGAGGGAGTAGAGTAAGAGAAAGAGAGGAGAAGCAGGAGCAGGATGTTGATTACGGATTGAGAAGGTTATGACGCTTCATGGAATCAAAGAAGGGGGAGAGGGAGGCACTTTTACTTACCGCACTGTACGAGGAGGGTCCTTCTCAAGGTCTGCACACTGTCGGCCACCGTCGCATCCAAGCTCAAAACCCGGCATACCTAAAATGAGACGGAGAATAGGTACATGTAAAACATGAACTAATACATTAGCAAAAAAAAGCAGGATTATGCAATCAAATGGAGCTTCTAGTGGAAACAAATAGCACTTTGCTAGTCTATGGTCTTTGTTCCTCTCCTTCAAAATATGCTCTTACCGTTTTCACGAATTCCAGCGCCGGGTTAGTGAGGTCGCTGCGCCACGAGCCAGCGCGAATCGGAAAGTCGTACTTGTGCCGGTAGTCGTTCATCTGGTCAATGTCAAGTCAAAATGAGAAAATGGATTAAGAAAGAAAAGAAAGGATACAACAAAGAAACTACCAAAATAATTGCTCAGGGGGGGGCGTTTGTCTGTCGATGCATCAAAAATAAAATAGCTCAGCACATGTGCACTTTTGAGATTTGTCAACTCACCTCTCCCACTGCCCGCAGCAGCAGGTGGGTCATGTTTTTGGTGATGTGAATGGACAAAAACGCCTGCATTGCTTCCTCATCGTCGTCTTCAACTTGACCGATGGCCTTGGAGACGTTCTGCTGCGAGAGCGGAGACAACAGGGAATCCCGACCTCCTCGCTCGTTCTCTCCTCGAGCGGGCGTGGCTAAGAGCGCCGACAGATTGTTGGGTGAAGCTCCGGCAGATCCGTAGGAATCGCGTTGGGACATGCCGGGCAGCTGCTTGGCAGCGAGAGCAGCTACTTTCTCCATGCGCGCTGATTCGAGCTGCTGCTGGCGCTCCCAGGGCTTGTACAGGAAGCTGATAGGAACAGTGGAGCCAGAAAGGGAAAGAGGAAGAAAAAGAGAGACAGAAACAGGGGGAAGATATCAATACAAATTCGAATTCGAAAGGGCAATCTAAATTAATAGATAATTACAATACCTGACGACGGCAATCATGAAGTACTCGCGGATGGCGTCTGGCAAATATTCTGCGATGTCCCAACTGTATTAGAGAGGTTAATCGGAAGATAGAATAAAAAGATAAGTTCAATGGGAAAGAATTAGCAGAGAGAAGAAAAAAATACAATTAAAGAAAGTGTCACCCTATCCAACATTATAAACTTCGGTTCTTCAACGTATTTTTTTATACTAAGAGTTCCATACCGTGAATCGAAGAGAGGACCTCCCGCAACGCCTTCATTGTCATCGAAGTTGCCTCCTTCACCAGCCTCATCCTGCTCGTCTCCGTTATAGCTCCCAGCCTCACTGCCGCCCGTCTCACTCCCGCCTCGAGGATGTTTGCTGCTTTCATCTTCGTCATCGTCGTCGTCCGAGTCCGAGTCCAAAATTTGCGAGTTCCTCACCGGAGCACTGCCCTTTTTCTTGCGCCGTTGCGACACAACTGCGATTTCGTCGTCGTCGTCATCGACCTCGATATCTTCATCGTCTTCATCACGTGCGTCGTCTTGCTCGTCTTGTTCATCATCTTCACCAGCAACAGCTGCCTCAACCGCTGCTTCCTCTGCGTTGTTTTGGCGAGACCGTTTCGGCTTTGGCGTTTGCACTAAATCTGTGGGCATCGATGACGCGTCCAGTGAGGATAATGCCTCGTCAGTGCCCTCTGCTTCGCCTCCGCCTTCGAGAGAGGATTCATTAACCTGAAGGTATTGTGGGTACCCAACACAATAAAGAGGACCGCAGTGTGAATTTACACAAAAATGTAATGAAGAGAGAAGAGAAATCCATAAAGTACAGAATGTCTCATTTTATTTATGTATCTAATTAGCACACACACGCACTCACCTGTAGCGCGGTGTAGTTGTGCTCGTCCAAGAAGAGCAAGCTCGAGTAGTACTTGGTGGGCTCTACATGGAGGAATTCGAACACTGGGTGGGCCATCAAAGTGTCCAACACGAACTTCACGTACTCCTGAGCCGCCCTGCATTGGGAGGAGGGAAAGGAGGGGAGAGGGAGAATGAGCATGAGAATGAATTCAAAATGAAGATTAGATAATGCACTCGTAGTGGCATCGGTCTTATGCGCGTTTTTCTTTCTTTTCGACAGTTTTCTTTCGTACACGTGCACACTTATATGCGACCATTCATTCCGTGTTCTCGCACCTCGGGTCTTGTTTGTCGGTTGCAATGATCAGCCTGCCAAAATCGCCGTAGACGACATGCGCGCCCAGCCTTCGGAGCTCGCTCACTAGCCTCAGGAAGACTTTCTCCATCAGTTGCTGCACGACTCGAAACAGCGCTGGGTCATGCAGTAGCGCATTACGAGACGCCAAGTACCTTCATAAAATTATGAAGTGAATCATCGGAAGTAGGAGGAAGGGTGAGGATAATCAGAAATATTTCAATTGCAGTCATTATGGAATCCATGCAAATATAGGTATATCTTCAACTTACTTCCCCTTAGTTTCTCTCATCGATCTATCCTTACCTCGGCAGGGAGCTCAGGAGGCTGTCAGCTTGCGTCGAACCTCCGGATGCATCCATCAGCCACCGCTGCACCAGCGCCTTCAACACTCGAAACGCGGGCGCACACGCCGCGCCGTCGCCCACTGCTGCGGAGGATGAAGCGGCAGCGGCGGAGGAGGCCTCCATGGCACCTGCTCCTTCATTGCCGTTGTCATTGTTGTCAGAAGCCCCGAAAAAGCCTTGAGCGCTGTTGCTGCTGTTGGTGCCAGTTCCTCCTTTGTTGTTCGAGTGAGTGGTGATCTCCATTGCGCCAAGCCCCTAATATAGTAGAATTGAGAGAATAGATACAAGGCGCTATTAACAACAGCAACACCATTGAATTGAAACACCTAACCTAAAGAACAACACATGCCTTTCTTCGTCCCATGTATGATATATCATGAATATTCTCACTTGGGTTCCGTCCAGCTCATCTAGAGTGGCCGAGGCAGCGATGGCATCGACGCACAAGTTCAAGACCTAAGATAAGCATGAAGTAAGGAGTCGAGAATGAGATACAAATGAATAGTGCACAAATATTCAAAATTCAAAATCGACCAATGCAAAAGCAAATATATCTACCTTAACGTTCAGTATAACCACCACCACCACAAGTGTCTCACCTCGATTTCAATGCACACGCTGCGGTACGCCCCGGGCACCACCACAGGCACATTGTTGGCGCTGTTCAAATCCCCTAGACCTCCTCCGCTTTGCACGTGGTGATCGTCGCATTCGCTGCCGCCTAAATCGGGCACGCCGGATTCGGACGCCCAGAGCACTTGGCGGTTGTGGCTGAGGAGGCGCCCGAGTAAAGCATCAACTGTAGAGATGGTAGGGTCATCGCCTAAGTTGGCTAAGGGCACACACGCGTATCGAGACGCGGCAACTCGCACGAGGTATTTCTCGGGCATGTCAAAGTAGCGCTGCAGAAGGGTCTAAAGTAGGAGGAAAAGATCATAGAAAAGACGAGAGAAGGTTCATGTAAGGTGAATAAGGAAGATCTACCGTAGATAGAGAAATTGGCAAAACGATGAGAATGCGTTTTTTAAATGCATTTTGCATTTTCGTCAAAGAATCAAAGCAATAAGTCGAAGGCCATCGTTAACAACACCAACACGCAACCTCTTTGTCTAATATAATATGATTCCAAATACCTTGGCGCACTCCACAGGCCATTGCATGGAAGCATAGCGCAGATCACTGCGGTCGAACGGCAAGGGCACCACCGCGAAGTCGGCACTTAGCGAGGGGCAGGCTTTGCGCAGAGAAGCAGGGGATTGAGACCACGGGGTCTGTTGGGGAGGGGTAGGAGGAAGAAGAAGAAGAAGCGGTCATTAGATAGATTGGCAAGTGCAGCAATGCAAAGATGATGAATTATATAGACAAGAGAACATCCGTTGATCATTTAACATATTAAGGCCTTCGTTGCTCCACTTCAACTATTTGATGGAGCAAAGTGACACCACATGTCTGCCAGCATGCCTACCTGCGCGAGCACCATCGTTGGGCCATGCCTTTCGGTTGAATACGCCCTCAGGGCTTTTCCCGCTAGCTCCCACGCGTCACTGGCCTTCTTGACAAAGGCCACGCTGAACTCCAAGCCAGTGGCGGAAGAGAGCCAGGGATAGTTGGCAGCGAGCAGCTCGCGGGCGAGCTTCTTGAAAGGGGGGCGCTGCTCTTGTTGCCGCACCTAATGTGATATTTCAGAGGGGAAATTGCAGCACCGTGAGGTAATGTTGCTGCTTCAGAAAATGGCAAGGTAAAGGAAAGTCTGCTTACAGCGATTGCCACAGACACGTACACTACCCTGAAAAAACTTAAATAATTGTTCAAGTGATGCAGAACAAGTACAAACCGGATTCGTAAACCAGATGGCGACTCGAGCAGCAGGAATGATCTGAAGGCCATTTTCATCAAGCTTCGGAGGCTCGTTTGGATCGAGGTCATTCAGACCATCGAGAAAGAAGAGTGCAGTGGTGGCACGTCCCTCAAGGCCGGTCTCAGCGGTGGAGTGATAGAGGAAAATCCGCTTGAAGGCAGCAGCGTTAGGGGAGAGATAACCGCCAGGCACCGCATTCGCTTGATTGGAGATGGTCACTAGGTCCGCCAGGTTGAGAGGTGGGAGGTCGCTGACCGCACTTCCCGCGGCACCCCCGTTTTCCAGGGCACGCTGCCGTTGCCGTAAGGTCAATCTCGCTCGCCGACTCGCCAAATCGCTTTCCGCCGATCGGCGAGCGCCGCCGAGGCTTGCGGTGCAGCCTAAGCGAAGCACCTGGTTGTATTTGGTAATACATGTGGATGCGCAGGATAAAAAAGGGGGGGTGTAATTTCACTGGTTTGAGTGAAAAAAAGGATTTTTTTAAGAGTTGGATACGGTGAAGATGTAGTGTACAAGAAAAACAAATGGTTGTTTATTCATTAAATACGGTATCCAAAGCAGCATATGTATGTACGTCACAGCGGATGCACTTACCGTTCGAAAGAGCGCAGGCGTGCTGGTCTCATAGACTCCTTCCACTGACTGATCGCTGGCCAAAGATTGCAGCAGTTTACGGTTCCGCTGGTACCTTCTTTCAGGCACATTGAGCTCGTACAAATGATGCACAGGTTTCGCGCGCGGCAGTGCCCAGTGTGTGACGCGACGAGCGCCGAAATGCTTGGTCAGCGACTGCAGAGCATCGGATTGGTCGACTTTGCTGTTCAAGAAAAGGGTTTTGGAGACCTCAATGGGAATGCGTTGCAGTGTCTTAGCACTGGTCAGCGCCCACACCACAAACTCTCCTGGAGCGCCACTGTTGTAGACCTCAACTACTTGCCAAGTCCCGTGCGAGATTTGCTTCGAGGCATTCGCTACTAAGTCGCCCACTCCTAGGCCTCGCTTAGGGCCCTCGAGTGTTAGATCGCTGCTGCCACCAACACTCGAAGTACTCGCTAAGGAAGATGAGGAAGAGCCACCGCCGCGGCGCGCCATTGCTTGTTTCTCTTGCTTGAGGCGGGCCCTCAGCGCTCGCCATGACGCTTTGCGATGTGCCAGCCATCCGTCGGGGTCTTCTGATCGATCAGGGCAGGGCACCGGTGCTGCTTGTGCTGCATTGGCATCCGAGCTGGTGCTACTAGCAGCAGCAGCAGTCCCCTGTTGGTTCATCAAGAGCGGTTTCCTCGCCACCCGAGCGATCGTGCGATTGTTTCCTCCACTTCCTGCAGACCCACTGCTGCTCCCGAAATCCTCCATGTCCCCCACCCCCTCGGGAGTAACTCCTTGGTTGTTGGAAGAAGCAGCAGTCGTCGTTGGGCTAATAGCGGGACCCCCAAACGGCTGATAAACTTCGCCGGGAGCTAGCTTCTTGAACACCGATGAGATTTGCCGCTGTTGGTGGCGCAA
>Ga0307982_1001282_pt1 | contig 20445 bp, 16 predicted proteins | sample OrgLakmetagen989_FD_201847 | JGI IMG/M metagenome (GOLD analysis project Ga0307982, IMG submission 201847) | Saline water microbial communities from Organic Lake, Antarctica - #989 | ecosystem: Environmental > Aquatic > Non-marine Saline and Alkaline > Saline | place: Antarctica: Organic Lake... | reverse complement strand
TTGATCCCACCCACCCACCCCTCGGTGCGCAGGGAAAAGCGCACCTCAAATTTTATTGCCATTTCTTGTCATGCAAGTGTACGAAGGTACCCCCCTGAGAATTGGGAGGCAACAACGGGGGTTCAATTCTTGAGCACCCCCTCTCATCAGTGCTTCTGTTTCTGAAATGCTGTACGAAGGCCCTGCACCCCCTATTGCTCGAACTCCGCCCTTTGTGCCTTCGTATACACTTTTGTGTTGCCAGGATTGTGTCACGGTGGTGATCACGGCTGGCTTGCTGGTGTGTGCTGCTCTGCCAACCCTGCATCAGTCTACGATGAAGCGCGGGCGAGAAGAAGAGACAGGCTCTGCCAAACAACCAGAGTCCGCAACTCAGCGTCCCAGGAGAACAACAGCTTCGGAAGCAGGTCCTGCAATTGATGATGCAGTGACCAGTGTAGCTGCTGGACCGCCAGCACCAGCTTCTACCGTTACGCAAGCTTCCCAGCCGCAGCAGTACAGCACGCTGTACCTAGACACAGTCTCTAGAGAGCGTTTGGACTTCGACATGGAGCGAGTGTGTAGCGTAACGCTAACGGATCGGAACATATACTGCTGTTTGGTGTGCGGGCAATACTTTCAAGGGCGTGGCAAGACAACTCCTGCGTACACTCACGCGCTGCAATCTGACCACAGGGTCTTTTTGAACTTGGAAAGCACAAGTATTTTTGTTCTTCCTGATGGGTATCAAGTTCAGGATGCATCACTGAATGACATCAAGCAAGCTCTCAGCCCAACATTCACAGCTGCGGAAATTGCCAAGCTGGACACCGATGCCACGCTGGCCCTCGATGCACATGGTGGCTCGTACAGGCCAGGACTCATGGGCATCAACAATCTGGGGAAAACAGACTACATCACCTGTGTGCTGCACGCTCTCTCCAGAGTGGGCCCTCTGCGTGATTACTTCCTTCAGCCTTCAAACTACGGGCGCTGCGACAGTCCCCTGGTCCACGCATTTTCTGCAGCTCTTGCGCGGCTTTGGTCGCGACATTCCTTCAAACCATCACATTCACCACATGCTTTCATCCATGCTGTGTCATTGGCCTCAAAACAGCGTTTTGGCGTTGGCAAGCGGCATGAGGTGGTTGACTTCTTGGCGTGGCTTCTCAACACGCTACATCACGACCTCATGAAATGCTTCCCAAAGGTGAATGGAGAGCGTATTTCGGCGCCCCCTCTGCCCTCTGGCAGCGCCGCCAGCAGCATCATCCAGGAGTGTTTCGCTGGCTCAGTCCGGGTGCATACCGTGACAGAGCCGCTGCTATCTGCGGAGGCAGAGGCTGCCTTAGCTGCTGCATCAGCCGCCAAAACAGCAGAGGAGGCTGCCGCTGCAGCAGCCAGGGCAGAGAAGGCTGCAGGCTCCACCAAGGCCACTACTGCAATCACCGATGTTCCATGTCTGTTCTTGTCTCTGGAGTTGCCCCCTGCACCGCTGTTCAAAGATGCCAGGGAGGGACACACGATGATCCCCCAAGTTCCGCTGTTCCAGCTTCTGAACAAGTTCAATGGAACAGTTGAGTCTCAAAGTCTGACTGCCACCGCTCGGCGCACTAGCCGTTACACAATTACGAAACTGCCGCCATTCCTTGTTCTGCATGCGCGACGTTTTGGGAAGAACAACTTCTTCCAGGAGAAAAATCCCGTCATCATCACACTTCCGGTGAAGGATTTGAATTTCCGCTCCTACCTGCGGCAGGAGCTGCCCAGTGCGGAGAAGGCAGCGGATAAGCGGGGCCGGCCCCTACCCCCCCTGGCTGCCCTGGCCAAACGCCCAGTGTCCTCGCAGGTGTACCACACGTCTGTTCCAGCAGGAACACCGCGGGCTCCTTTGCCTGCCCCTGAGGTGTTGGCGAAGGCTGGCGAGGGGGCTCCCACCACGCGAGAGCTGTCAGCCATTCTGAGGAGCCATCACCCCCGAGGGGCAGACATTGCTGCCCACGCTGCTGAACGCAAGGACCTTGTTCCGCCAGCTGTGCTGCGTTCGTGGGAGGCTTGGTGTTTGAAGTATGATCTGGTTGCAAATGTTGTACATCGCAAGGAGGCACAAAACAGCACCATTGCTAGTTCTGACAGCACTGGTGCAGGGGGCGATGGTGTCTCCCGCATGATCACAACTCGAGGCCAAGCATCCCCACTGGATGCCGGCACATACAACGCCCAGGTATTTGATGAGGCAAGCGCCACCTGGTACGATGCTGCAGACCTGCACGTGCAGGACACCTTGCCGCAGCTGGTGGCTGTCTCTGAGAGCAACTTGATGGTGTACCGCTCGCAAGCGTGGGCCCCTAGGAAGCGGGCGGCGGTCTTGGGCGGCGCGCTGGAGGTGGCAGTGGGCCGAGGGGCGGAAAGCGCCGGTGCCGGTGCTGCTGCTGCAGCTGGTGCTGCCAGCAGCTAGGGGTAGGTGCTTGAAACTGAATGTGAGTTACATTTGCAGTGTCTCACCGTTTGATTCAGCGCTCTCCTTTTTGGCCTAGCGTGTATCTACGCGCTTGTCAAGTAGGGGGAGGGGTGCTGCCGCTGACAAATAGAGCATTGTTGATAATTCAGGGTCAGATGGAATCATGCAAAAATCAAAACAACGTTCGAATAATCCACGCGTTTTACAAACTTTTGGCCTTTCAGTCAGAAAGCACACGGCACGGGAACGCAGACACTTCTTTGGGGTCAATTGTCACCAGGCCATGGCGGCTGAAGCATTTGCACCCACAGACGAGGAGATCTTGGAGCAACAAGAGGCGATCAAACAAGCAGAAATTGAATCTCACCCACGGGTGTCATCTGCTGTTCCCACATCCGAGTTGTTTGGAGCGCATGAGGAGAACCCAACCTTCCTGCGGAAACTGAAGTCTCTGGCAAAGACACACAGTCACGTGCGCCGCACTCGACCTGACGGGTCCTGCTTCTACAGAGCGTTTCTCGCAGGACTGGCAGAGTACTTCATTGCGCATCATGTAAATTCTCCCGCCGCCACGGGCAGTGCTGGCGCTGCAGGTGCCAGCACTGGCTCTGGCGAGGCTCAGGCGCTGTATACTGCTCTGCTCAGCTCAGTGGAAAGCAGCTGTGAAAAGCTGCTGGATTTGGGCCACAGCGAGTACACCGTGCCAGATTTCAAAGATGCAATGGTTGACTTTTTGCTGGCATTGCCTGCCTGGTCCCATGATGCGCTCATGTCATTTCTCAACACCGATGATGCAACGTGGGTCATTTACTACACACGCCTCCTAGCCTCCCTGTACATTTGTTCAAACCCCGAAGAGTTCACACCTGTGGTGTTGGGCCTTCACCCCGAGTGTGCCGCCAAAGACGACATCCTCAAGGCCTACGTGAGTGCTCATGTGGAGCCTGCCACGGTGGAAGCTGACCAGCCTGCAGTGGCTGCACTGGTGGCACAGACAGGCGTGCGACTCGAGATCGCGTACCTGGACTCCCGTGGCGCAGCGCAGCAGGGCGCTGCCGCAGCCGCTGGCAGCGGAAACGGACCTGTGTCTTGTGGAGGGCCCGACAAGTCTGACACCCCGACCTTCCACCAATTCAGCCCCCCCTCTGCTGCATCTGGGCGCCCCCACTTCAGCCTCCTATATCGCCCGGGACACTATGACATTGTGTATGCAGCAGGCAGCGCCCCTCCCGACGCTGGGTCGTCCACTGTAGGGTCAGCCGCCGCCAGCAGCTGAGCTCGTCGCACGCTTGGTCGCACACAATCCAAATGCCGCACACCCACACGCATCATGCCTACTTGCGCTTCCATGCTGCTTTCTTCTTTTGGCTCTTCTTGAAGTGCGCGGACCGGGAGCTCGCGGCGGCCTTATCACGCACCTCTCCATATAGCCGCTTGGCGTAGTTCCGCAGGCGGCCATCTGCCTGCACTTCTGACAGCATGCCATTGCGGCGCTGGGCTTTGGTAAGGCGCGCCTGGGGCCCATCCATGGCGCCCTCCACCACTGTACCCACAGCAAAGAACTTGCCCAGCTTTGTTTCCTCCTTGCCTTTGTAGAAGCGGCGGGGGTCCAAATGCCGCCTGGAGCGCAGCACCTGTAGGTCTTGCTTCAACTCCTCTGTCATCTCGGGGGCCACCATGTTGAACCAGCCCTTGCCGGCAGTGGCTGGCGCATTCGCGCGGGCGGCACGGCGGGAGGCCTTGGTGATCACGGCAGCGGGGGCAGTGGGGGCGCAGGAAACAGTACCGGCTTGCAGCGTCGCTGAGGCGGCAGCGGCCTGGGCTCCGGCGGAAACGTCCACGTCGCGTACCATGTGTGCGCCGGCTTCATCTGCGTGTGCACTGCGGGCTCGCTTGCGACCGCGTGTGGCTGCTGCTGCCGCTGCGTCATGGGTCGCCACGGTGGACACGCCGGAAGGCCGGGCCACGACTGAACCATCCGTGTTGAATTTCAAGTATGGAGCTAAAGAGCTGATGAGACCTGGGGCACGGGCCACCACAGTGTGTGCGCGCTGCCCTGAGCGGGATTGAACAAGCTCATGATCAAACATTTCCGGAGCCAAAGCAGCAGCTGCGGCAGCGGCTGAGGCCGACCACACTGGGGTAGGTTCAGGGGCATCCTCGGCACCCGAAGTTGCACTCAAATCTAAATGTGTTGCCAATAAAAAGCTCATTACATCATCGACTGCTGCTTCACCAGCAGCCTGTGCCAGAGCTAAGTCCTGCGACAGCGTCAATTTCCGCAATGAGTGAGGCAGAGCCAGAAGAGTACAACGTACGATATGGGACGAGACTACGTCGCTCATGATATTGATTGTGAAATGAACTTGCCGAAGTAGTTAACACTTTGATACTTGGGTGGCTGTTGGGCGCAACTTTTGCCACCGCTGTGCAAGAAACTGCGCTATGGAATACTGCTCTGTTCAAACACAAGCTTCGAGCAGCTTCACTGTCCACAGCAAAATGAAGGCCATCCATCGGATTCAACACTTCAATTGCCACATAACTTTAACACTAAATTCGTTGGGTCTGCAAAACTTTGCCCACGACCCCCCTTAATCGCCGCGCCCATCTGCAGCGCTAAGTTCCGCAGCACTACTTGTGAGCACCATCTGATGTAGCCGCTGCAATGCCTGCGTCTGCTTCATCCATCATGTCTCGTAGGCGTGGGTCGTCTTCGGAGAAGCTCACTTTCCACACCTGGCCATCGATCACACTTTCGTGGGTGTATGTAAAATCAGAAAAGGATGGTGGAGTGTTCCCTGTGCCCATCACATCTCGCAGCTTCATGCCAGCCGGGGATGGTGTAACTGCTGCAGGCTCTGAAGTGAACTCCTTGGCAATGTTCGAAGTGTCTTCAGCGCCAGCCACTGCAGGCAGCCACGGGGGAGAAATTTCTTTGCGCTCAAGCGCATCCCAGTCCAGGCCCGCGAAGAATGGGTGCGATTTCACATCCTCTGCACCATTCAAACCAAATCGCTTGGCTGGGTCACGCTCAAGGAGCTTTGCACACAAATCGGCAGCTTCGGGTGACATCCAGGCAGGAGGTGCAAGTGTAGCCTGCAAAATCTTGCGGTACATCTGCTGGCGATTCCTGTCATAAAATGGAGGCAGCCCGGCAATCATCTCAAAGAGCAGTGTTCCAAGTGCCCACCAATCAACGCCAACTCCATAAGCCTTGCGTCGCAGAATTTCTGGAGCGAGGTACTCGGGTGTGCCACAAATGGACGTGACGTTTTCACCCTCAACACCCTCCTTGCTCAGCCCAAAATCCGCTATTCGGATATGCCCTTCGTGATCCAAGATCAGATTCTCAGGCTTTAGGTCGCGGTAGATGATGCCACGCTCATGCATGTATGCCAGGGCAGCAGCAATCTCAGCAGTGTAGAATCGAGCACGCTCCTCTGTGAATCGCCCTCCCTCGCTCAAGTAGTGGTATAGCTCGCCACCGTTGAAAAAGTCTGCAAAATAATCTCTTATGACAAGTACCTTGGCTGGGACGCAAGCATCACTCACCAAACACCATGTACAGCTTGTGCTCTGTCTGAAACGCGAATCTCAGCGACACAATGAAAGGATGGGCAATGTTCTCCAAAATTCGGCGCTCAGACAGTGTGTGCTCGTACTGCTTGCGCTTAATGATCATTTCTTTCTTCAAAATCTTCATGGCATAAATTTGGCCATCACCTTTATGGCGAACCTGTAACGTAGAAAGAACCCAGTGACATAAATCCCGCATCAGCAACCTGGCCACAGGCGTAAGCTTGGAATGAATTCCAGTGTGGACCTTACCTGAACGACTTTGCCGAAAGATCCCTTGCCTACAGTCTTCAAAAGCACAAAGTCCTCTAAGGTTGCTTTCTGGGCTAAAGTTGACATTCTCTTCATACGCTCGCCACTCGCTGTCTGCTCCCCGGGAGACTTTCCATCTTCGGCAGTGCTGCCTGCAGCTGACCGATCGGCAGTGGATTCCGCAGGAATCTGCTCTTGTCCAGCTGCAGGTACTTCACCGGGGCGCATGGGCCGGCCTTGTTTGTTTCCCATGCTGAATGCGGAACTTGCTGCCCAGTGCGCGGATTCTACCTCGAAGATATCACGAGAAAGAAGCTTAACAAGAGAGGGTAATGGTGCCAACACAATCAAACTGTATCAATTTGGCACCAAGCGTGGTCCAACGCAGCATTGGGAAATGCGCGCTGGCAAAAGTGCCCCCCCCAACACCGAAATACACCGGGCCACCCAAGGCGTTGCTTCAAATAAGCGCACAGCGAGTGTGGGGAAGCGCGCACACAGTATGAATTTTACAGCTATTCACTCTCGTCCTCAGCCCCGCTGCTGGACCCCCCCTCGGCAGTGCCTTGGCCTCCCCCCCCCTCACTAGCGGAGTCACTGGCCACTGCTTCAGCCGTGGCACCCTCGCTATCCTGAGCTGTGGGGGGGCTTGCTGCCCCCCCCTCTTCGTCATCCACAACAGCAGCAGCTGCTGGTGCCGAGTGCACGATCTCCCCTGTAAGAGGGTCCACATTCGCCAAAGGCACCGGCGTGGGGGTGTCCTGCGTTAGGGGGGTGAAGGGGGGTGAAACAGGACTGGAGGGCGTCACTGCACCCCCCCCCTGCTGCACCTGCTCAGGATGTGCATCACTCTCGCCTTCAGCGTCAGCCTTGTCAAGGGGGCTCAGAGCAGCCCCCCCTGCCAGGGCAGGTTCCAGGTATTGCGATGGGGCAGCAACTTCATCTTTGGAGGGTGTCAGGGGGGGGAGCCCCACTTGCTGCCGCCCTTGATTGATCTCGCCCAGAGCTGTGTCTTCCTGTCCCGATACATGGCCCAAACCATCCCCCCTGTACACCCTTAGTGCGTAGGGGCACTGCCTCGCTGGAGATGCAGCGAAGGCCATACTGTCACCAGCTGCAGCAAGACGTACAAGGGACGCACTCCCGTAGGGACTGTGAACCAGAGGCATGGCCATGCTAGCAGAGGGCTGCTGCGGCAGGGGGGCTGCCACATCCTGAGCCTTGCGCCCCCCCCCCTCGGCTGTCTCAGCTTCAAGCAGCACTGCTTGACTCGCCACTGATGCCATTGCAGCTGGGTGGGCCCACCAGTGGCCCCACCGTGGGTCAGCAGCGGGGCCTGGCCCCATCCCCAGAGCAGACAAACCCATTGGAGCGGGAGCAAACTGGGCCCACCAGTCCTCCCACACCCGCACCCCCCTCACAAGCACTGAGCAGGGGGGTAGCAAAATGCAGTCCTGAGATACAGGGTCATAAGCGGGGTTCAAGAAGCCAGCCACATGCACGACTTTGGCTGGGGCTTGAGCGCCACCCCCTGCAGATGCAGCGAGGGGGGACAAAGGGGGGCTTAGGGGAGTCACTGGGGCCGCAACAAGTGCGCGCTCCTTGTCCACTTGACTCATGACCCACCCCCACAGGGATTGGGTGCGCTGGGGGAGGCGTGCTCCGCGTCGTTCTGACTCGCAGTCCAGCAGGAACGTGCCAAACCTGCAGGAGGTCAAGTGGTGGCCCAGCGCCCGTAGAAGGCGGGGGGTGTACTCGAATGCCCAAGGAAACGCCACGAGAAGCTGCCACAGGCAGTCCAGCCACTGCACAAACACGGGGGAGACCTCCTTGTCGTCGTCTGCCCGGCGGTCGCCGTGTCCTGTTCGAGACTGGAATTTGTGCCCGAAGGCACACCACTCCTTAGCAATCAAGGCACACAGCCCCTGCACAGTGCGGGAGTGAGGGTCCAGCAGCACCTGCACCAGCCCGCACACCTGTGCGGTGCGGTCCCACCCGTCGGAGCAGTGTACCAGAACAGAGCGTTTCTGCGTAGCCATCGCGTGTGCGACCCGCCATGAGGCAGTTAGAATAGTGCGCACCATGGTATACCAGCCTGCACCCTCCACAGCCCCCCACCACGACAAGTCGTCACTGCTGGGGGCATCTCCAGGGGCGGTGGGCCCACTCTTCCGCACCACCGCCTCCATGCGGCGGTGGGCGTCCCGCACCGCGTGGATGTTATGAATGCCCAAGAACACTGTTTCACACTGGGGGTAGGATTCGTAGCCCCACCCCCCCGCCTTCTGAGCCATGGCATTGGCAGCTGGACGGCAGTCAGCAATCAACAGGGTGGGTGTGTCTGCTAGCATAGCAGCATGGAGGGATGCACTGGCGGGCACCTGCGCTTCGGCGGAGCTGCCTCCAAACACAGAGGACCCCCCGGGGGAATCCCCTTGAGCACTTGTGCCAAACAGCGGCCATGCTCCAGAGGATGCGGAGGGGGGTGCAGGGGGGGCGTTGAATGGGTTGTTGGGGTCCGCCACGGGCGCGGCCTTGGGTGCGCCCCCTGCAATGGGCTGCTTCGGATGTCCAGGGATGTTGTTTGTCTTGGAGCTTGTGCGCCTTGCTGCAGCAAGGGACTCGTGAACAGAGGATCTGGGGGGGGGGGCTTGCGCAGGATTGGGGGGGGGCGAGGTGCCCCCAGCTGGAGACAAGGCCTCTGCAGCTGACGCGGTGCCCACTTGAATGCAGTGCTGTACGTGTGCCTGTGCCTTGATGTAGGCGTCTGAGACAGCCTTCAGCTCCAGGCAAATCTTCAAGTCCTCGGCGCAACTAGAGTTGGACATGCCGATGCGGGCTTGCGCTGAGCGCATCATGCACGTGCCGTTGCCCCTGAAGCGCCATGTGAGGGCGGGAATGCGGCCTTTGGAGCGGAAACGCTGCAGGGGTGCCAAGTTCGCGTCTGAGACGGTGGCCGGCACCATGATGTGGTGGGGGTAGGTGGGCGAGAACTGGTACTGCTCGTTGACGCTGGTGGCTCGCCACTGTAGCTGCCCCGTTAGCGGGTTGATGGCGTCCACGGCGCCCTGTCGTGCGAACTCCTCTGCTGGGATGTACGCGTCATACCACCCGGGGTGGCTGCCCAAGGAGCTGCTGGTTCGTCCAAGGTCAAACGCGAACAGGTGTTCCAGCTTGGCCGGGAAGGCAAGGTTCTCCACCAGGCGCAGCACTTGGTTGGCACCTTCTGGGTGCTGGAAGTACAGCGATACCACGCGCACATCCTTGCAGTGCAGCAGAAGCAGCGGGAGTCTCCCTCGCTGGGGCTTGGGCGCCTCGGCGCGGCGAACGCTGAGCAAGGGGATGGTGAGAAATGCACCAGGGACGCCCTGGGCCAGTGCGGCAGAAGGGTTACTTGGGATGAAGCGCAATGCATAGTATGAACAGCGCAGGCTGCCTGAGATGAGGCCGCCACAGGGCGCAGCGAGGTATACCTGGCTAAGGGCAACAGCCTCAGTCGAATCACCCACTGCACACTCTTCATCGCCGGTAGGGCTTGACATGAGGTTAACAATGATGTCTGCTGACGAAAGTCTGTAAAGTTTCAGCGGCAAAGGTGGAAGGCCTGATGAGAAAGGTCAGCAATAAAGGCAGTGCACCAGCAAAGCTACAGCGTGGCAGGTGAAGCAAACGCACGTGGACAAAGCCTCAGCAGACTCGCTGCGTCGGCCTGAAAGACCAGCAGTATCATCCTCGAGTCCACATAATAGCCCATCAATGTCTGCAGCAGCCATGGCGAACTCAGTAAAAGGTGCCGAATTTGTGCTACGAAGATCAGGCTCCGAGCCGAAGCCGCCTGATCGACAATCGCAGCCTTGCATTTACCCACAAACAGCACATTGCGCATTCGCTGGTGAGCAGAGATTTGTGCAAGTTGAGGTGGCCCTTGATGAAGCTGAACATTGGCGAGTGTAACCCCCCATCGAACTGGGCCCCTTGAAAAAGGCAATTTCCGCACAGGCATCTCAACACTGATTGGCCTCGATGCGGAGGCCTTCACTCTTTTTCCTGTGAGCAATACGGCCGCATCGGTGGTGAATTCGTGCAAGTTTGTGCGGTTGAGAGGTGTGAAGCGCAGGAGTTGAAACGAGCAGACAAGATGATGCAGGCTCGCAATGTAGTGACTGCGGCAGCACGTCGCCCGATGGCCGTCCCAGCAGCTGGGCACGTGTGGATTGTCTTCCAGCGCAACATGTCTGGAAGTTCCAAGCCACTCTTCGACAAGGTAGGTGAACCTGTGTTGGGATGAATCGAGAGTGATGTGCTACGAGGGCTGGCAGGCCAAATCTGATCACTGCCTCCGCCGGCAGAGCATCAGTACAGTTTTCCCGTCCACAGATTCTTGTGGCGAACCGTGGAGAGATCACACGCCGCGTTATCCGAACTGCGAAGCGCTTGGGTGAGTTCCGCCTTGCCATGGCGCTTTTCTGCTGCTGCCGTATTGCCGTGCGGCACTGCACTTGCGCGCAACACGCTCGAGCTACAGTGCCACACTTCGCTCTCCGTGTGCAGGCATTAAGACCGTTGCGGTCTACTCCGATGCAGATGCTTCCGCTTTGCATGTCTCGGAGGCCGATGAGGTGCGTGCAATGGGAGCAATGAGCGTGATGCACTGATGTGTGACATTGCGGTCTGTCGTGTGCTGCGATGAATGTCCTGCCAAAACCTGGGCACTGGGCACCCGAAACACCCAATAAATCGACCTCTGTTTGTACAGGCTGTTTGTGTCGGCCCCTCTGCCTCTTCTGAGTCGTATTTGAACATGGAGCGCATTTTGGCGGCTTGCAAGTCCACAGGTGCCCAGGCAGTGCACCCCGGCTACGGCTTTTTGTCTGAGAACCACACCTTCGCCGAGATGCTGGCCAAGGAGGGCATCAAGTTCATTGGCCCCCCCGGAGGCGCCATCACCGCCATGGGTGACAAAATCACCTCCAAGAAAATCGCCGCTGAGGCCAATGTGAACATCATCCCGGGATTCATGGGGCTTGTTGAGAGCAATGAGGCTGTGGTGAAGATCTCCAACGAGATCGGGTACCCCGTCATGATCAAGGCCTCTGCTGGCGGCGGCGGCAAGGGCATGCGCATCGCGCACAACGACGAAGAAGCGATCATGGGCTTCCGCCTGTCCAAGGACGAAGCAAAGGCGTCCTTCGGCGACGACCGCATTTTCATCGAGAAGTTCATTGAGGAGCCTCGGCACATTGAGATCCAGCTGCTGGCGGACTCCCACGGCGGGGCCATCGCGTTCCCGGAACGCGAGTGTTCCATCCAGCGTCGCAACCAGAAGGTCATTGAGGAGGCGCCCAGCGTGCTGCTGGACGATGCCACCCGCAAGGCAATGGGTGAGCAAGCGATTGCTCTGGCGCGTGCGGTGGGCTATGAGTCTGCAGGCACAGTTGAGTTCCTGTGCGACAAGCACAAGAACTTCTTCTTCCTGGAAATGAACACCCGACTTCAAGTGGAACACCCTGTGACGGAGTACATCTCAGGTGTGGATTTGGTTGAACAGATGCTGCGAATTGCAGCAGGCCTGCCCCTCCCTGCCGAGCTGGTGAAGGCTTGGGAGGACGGTGTAGGGGGGCTGCCCATCAAGGGGCATGCATTCGAGTCAAGGGTGTACGCGGAGGACCCCCTACGAGGCTTCCTGCCCTCCACAGGGCGCCTGAGCAAATATGAGGAGCCCACTGCACTCAGCGCTGGCGTGGAGGGGGAGACTGCGTTCCGCCAAGACATTCCCTCCGGGGTGGGTGGCGTGCGCGTGGACTCGGCTGTTGGAGCCGGCAGCGAGATCAGCATGTTTTATGACCCCATGATCAGCAAACTGGTGACTCACGGCGACACCCGTGAGAGCGCCCTGGAGCTTATGCGACATGCCCTGGACAGCTATGTGATCCAAGGCGTTGGGAACAATATTGAATTCCTGCGTCACGTGACAGACCATCCCCGCTTTATCGAGGGCCGCCTGACCACTGGCTTCATTGCCGAGGAGTATCCTGATGGCTTCTTTGGGTACACGCTGCCTGCTGCAGACCGCAGCGTCATGGCTGCCTGCGCTGCTCTCATGCGTGTGGTGGTGAGCGACTCGATGGGCGAGTTGAGTGGTCAGATGGCCACAGCGATGCCCCCAGCTGGGGGGTGGGATGGCTCAGAGGTGCACCTGGCAGTGACCATGCCTGCGGAGCCCCGCTCCGAGAAGGCTGTGAAGGCTGCCAAGAAGGCCAAGGAGGCCGCACCCCCCGCTGAGGTGCTGAATGCGACTGTGCAGGGCAGCTTTGATGTGTGGACCGTGGCCCTGGCGGGGCAGAGCTACGAGTTCACAAACGTAGCGTGGGAGCCGGAGGTGGCACTGTTCGCTGCACACGTTTCTGTCGACGGCGGTGAGCCCACGCGTGTGCAGCTGCAGCACGCTGCTCGCACGTCGGAGGGCTTCAAGCTCAAGATGAAGGGAGCCGAGCGAGACGTGAAGGTGCGGTCGCCGCATGTGCAGAAACTGGCAACATACATGCCAGAGAAGAAAACTCTGGATTTGTCCACTGTTTTGGTGTCCCCCATGCCTGGCACGCTGGTGTCGCTGGCCGTGAAAGAGGGCCAAGTTGTGCAGGCTGGCCAGGAGCTGGCCGTGGTGGAGGCCATGAAGATGCAGAATGTGCTGCGTGCCCCCAAGAAAACCGTCATCAAGGGGGTCAAGGCTGTGGCTGGGGATATTTTGGCTGTGGATCAGATCATCTTGGAGTACCAGGACGAGCAGGAGGAGGAGTAAGCAATTGTGTCAGACGAAGCCGCGCGGCGGAATTTGAACCAATGTATGACGCAGACACAACTTTTTTTACCACACTTCTGCACGAAACAGTCGCCTTGATGTATGAGTGCAGTAGGTTCGTATTCCACGTCAGTTCTGGAGGTTTTGTGCAGGTTCTGAGGTGAAGCCCCCCCCTTGCAGAGGTTGGACTCTGCGGCTGCCAGAGCGTCAGTGTGTCGTGGCGTCGGCATCACTCGTGAATTTCCTGTGTCAACTCCTGTAGCGCGCTTAGCAAGCACGTCATTGTTTCAGTCCTTTCTTCTATCAAAATGGCAGCCACCGGCGAGAAGCATTTCATCTTCACCTCCGAGAGCGTGAACGAGGGCCACCCTGGTAAGTAGCGGCTTTTGCCTTCGCGCGAATCTGCTGGCTGCACTGTCATTCTCTCACCACGCCAACGAATCATGGCCTCAACACACTCCCACGAAGCTTTCTTGCGCAGATAAGATCTGCGACCAGGTGTCTGATGCCGTCCTGGATGCTTGCTTGAAGCAGGACCCCGATGCCAAGGTGGCTTGTGGTGCGTAGGACGGCTTTTTTTTGTTTTCCGCATCGCAGCTCGTAGACAGCCTCCCACACGAATTTTGCGCCTGCAGAGACTGCCACCAAGACCGGCATGGTCATGGTTTTCGGCGAGATCACCACCAAGGCAACCGTGAACTACGAGCAGGTTGTGCGTGATGCCATCAAGGACATCGGCTATGATGCCAAGGAGAAGGGTGAGTTATGGCACGTGTCAGTGCGGAAGTTGGCCAGCTGTGCCTTGAACAAAGTGCTGTGTGCAACTCTGGAAGTTTTCTTGAAAAAAATGTGTCGGGATGTTCATAAGTATTTGTGTTTTCCTCTTCACTGGTGCCCTTTTCGTGCAGGATTGGACTACAAGACGTGCAACGTTGTTGTGGCAATCGAGGAGCAGAGCCCAGAGATTGCTCAGGGAGTGCACATCGGCAAGGCCGCTGAGGACATCGGCGCCGGCGACCAGGGCATCATGTTTGGCTACGCCACTGATGAGACCGAGGAGGCCATGCCTATGACCCACTTGATCGCCAACAACTTGGGCTTCCGCCTGACCCAGGCCCGCAAGGACGGCACCTGCCCCTGGCTGCGCCCCGACGGCAAGACCCAGGTCACCATGAACTACAAGGAGGTGAACGGCGCCATGATCCCCCTGTCTGTGCACACCATCGTGATCTCCACTCAGCATGGCCCTGAGATCGAGCAGGCTGACATCATCGCCCAGCTGAAGGAGCACATCATCAAGCCTGTCATCCCCGCGGAGTACCTGACTGAGGACACCCTGTACCACTTGAACCCCTCAGGCCGCTTCATCATCGGCGGACCCCACGGTGACGCCGGGCTCACTGGCCGCAAGATCATCGTGGACACGTACGGCGGCTGGGGCGCCCACGGAGGTGGTGCTTTCTCCGGCAAGGACCCCACCAAGGTGGATCGCTCTGCCGCATACGCCGCCCGCTGGGTGGCCAAGTCCCTGGTGAAGGCCGGCCTGTGCAAGCGCGCCCTCATTCAGCTCTCGTACGCCATCGGCGTGGCCAAGCCCCTGTCCATCAACGTGAACACGTACGGCACTTCCGCCAAGACCGAGGAGGAGCTGGTGGCCATTGTCGAGAAGAACTTCGACCTGCGCCCTGGAGTGCTCGCCAAGGAGCTGGACCTGAAGCGCCCCGTGTACAAGACCACCGCGGCGTACGGCCACTTCGGCCGATCTGGCCCCGGGTTCACGTGGGAGGTCCCCAAGGCCCTGGAGCTGTAAGCAGCCATCCAGTGACCCCTGGAACCCCTGCAGGCATAAGTTGCCACTAGTTGCGATGCGTGCCTAGCGCAGTTGTGCCCAGAGCTTTCTATCTGCAGCTCTGTGTGCGACGGCGTGTTTTGACACAGGCAAATTCATTTGATGTTACACTCAGGCTCCTTGCGGGTTGAAATTAACCTTAGTGCTCTTTAATCCTGCGGCCGTGGGTGCACTATCTCTAGGTTGTTTGCACAAGCATGGGCACGTCGCTGTGTGAGAAGGTTTCTTCATTGCCTTGCCGCACCCCCCAACTAGTTTGCTTCGGGCACCAGCCATTCAAATGGCTCGGGCGCCTCAGGCTCTGGTCCGTCCTCACTGTGCTCCCCTGGGCGGGGGACGTGGATGGCGGTGACCTCCGCGTCCTCCCCTGTGCCGCTGTCAGACAGCATGAGCACGCCCAGCGCAAGGCCCCCCTCTGTGCCACGCACGGGGGCATAACGGATGGAGGTCCCATTGGCGCCGTCCCCAGTGACCAAGGTGACCACCTCAGCCTGGGCACGGGTGACACGGGCAGGGTTTGACACTGGGAAGGACTTGGGCTCCTCAACAGGCTTCTCCTCTTCAGCCTGCTTTGCTGCCGCAGCAGCAGCATCTGACTCCACCTTGGCTGCAGCAGTGGCCTCCCTGCGCTCTGAATCCGCTTCCCAGTCGGCACTCAAGGTGGATAGTCGGCTGAGGGCGGAGGAAAGAGGGACAGAGGCGGGGGGGGCACCCACGCCGTCTGAGGTGCTGCCAGCAACAGCGCTGCCGCCCTTTGCCCGTGCTCGTGCCTTTGCACGGGCGCGTGCCTTGGCCTTGCCCTTGGAGCTTTTGGCAGTTGCAGCTGTCGACAGCTTGACTGTTTCCACTCTGTTCTTGGAGCTCTTGTCCTCCTCCTTGAGCAGCTCGGGGTACGCGAACTGAGAGGGCTTGCTGTGTGTTGTTCCGAGCTCAACCTTGGGCAGGTCCAGGTTCTTGTTCAAGCCCACCAGCGCTGTAGGGACAAACGCCAGGGACAGCATGTGCAGGTATGGGAACCAGTACCAGTGCTGCAGCCACATGGCGATACCCACCACAGCAGGCATGCGGATGAAGCCGCCACGGGATGACATGCTGACAACGGCATTGCGGCCCCCAGCGTCCAGAATGCCGTGGGCCACGATTGCTCCCATTTTCGGCATGGTGCCTTGCCGCTTGTCTGTTAGCACGGAGGAAATGAGCTCGCGGATCTCTTTCACCACGGGCACACGGGCCTCGCTTTGCTGCTGCAGCACGAGTGCCAGGGCCATGAGGGCGCCCTGTTTCACGAAGTCCACCCCATCTTCAACCAGCGGTTTCAGCAGGTTCACAGCCTCGCCGTTGCCGCTGCCGGCACAGGCGATGCCCATGGCCATGGCAGCGCCGTAGCGCACGTGGGGGTTGTAGCTCTCAGTGAGCAGCGACACAAGCTGGGGCACTCTGTCGGGCGTCTGGAACAACACGAACCCCAAGTTCGTCACAGCAGCACGGCGGACGTCGTCATTCACGTCAGACACTGTCACGTGCAGCAGCCGACGCACAGCGGCGTTGTTGCCGGAGCCCACATACGCCATCCCCACGGCGTACATGGCGCCATACCGCACCACACTGTCGCCACTGCGGGACATTTCGTCAATGAGCACGTCCGCTCCTTCCTCCAAGCCGTAGCACACAAACGCAAGGCCAAGCGCAATGCCGCGCACAGTCTTCTCGCGCTCCACGTCCTTGGCGTGCACCATGAGCTCCTCCACGGCGGTTTCTTTGGTGGAGTCACTCACCCACCCCGGGCCCTTCCCCAGGAGGGTCAGCCCGATGGCGATGCCGGCAGCCTCCCCTGTGACGGATGAGTCTGTAGCAAACAGCACATTGCGGCACAGCATGTAGGAGTTGTCGTCTCCAGCTGCCATGGTGGCCAGGCCCAGCCCAAGCAGGGCACCGTGCTGCAGCACCTCGTGTTGCCGAGACTGCAGCATGTTCGTGAGGTATGCCACAGTGTCGCGCTCCCCAGCCACACCACGGGCGGCATGCACCAGGCCCAGAGCATACAGGGCGCCGCCCTCTGTGTACGGCTCCGAGGTGGCACCGGCGTCGCTGGGCAAGGACGCCGCAAGCGCATCCATGGAGTTGTCGCGGTTCCCGCGGTGAATGACCCCCTGACTGGCAGAAGAGGAGAACTGTGCCCAGTGGGTGGCCTTGAGTACCCACTCGGCGTGCTTCCGGGCAAAGCTGTCGTTAGTGGTGCCTGCAAACATGTACCCGTGGGCCACCACCATCGCATTGTGTAGCACCGCGGAGTGCTTCTGCTGGGAATCCTTGACCTTCTCCATGAGCAGGGGGTCTGCCTGGCATGCGCTGGACATGAAGTGCAGGTACAAGTGAGATGACACGCGCCCAGAGAGGATGGAATGCACCACATCCAGCACTGTGCTGCCGTATTTGCTGTTCTTCGGGGCAGGTGCCCACTCACTGTCTGCTCCCGCTGCGGCGGCCTCTGAAGGAGCTGCCGCTGCTGCGGTGGCGGAAGCTGACTCTTCGCCGCTGCTGCCTGCCGCTGCACCAGCGCTGGCGTCGCCTTGAGGCAGGGCAGCCTGCACGTCTGCAAGGAACTGCTGGTTGTCGTTCTCCACTGCGTCAAAAGCAATCTGGTATGCCAGCAGGACGCCGTGATCGCCGCCGCCACGCAAGAGGCGGGTGATGACTGCGGCAACTTCTTTGCTCAAGCTAAGGTACTCGTAGCACCGGCACAGTGCCAGGACGTCATCTGATGCGTCAGAGGCACCGTACACCGCAACCAGCTCGCGGACAACTTCCTGGCGGAACTTGCGCAGGGTCACAGTGGAATGTGCTGCGGTGAATGTGTAACGAAGGAGCTTCTGAAGGCCTGCAGTGCCGTCAGCGTCGCCACAAGCGGCCAGCGTCAGGCGCAGCTCGTCCAAGCGAAACGTCTCCATGGAAACTCCCACGGCCTGCGTCCACTCCCCTGCTGAGCGACAGCGCTGAAGAACGTGGTTCACAACTGCCTCCAATTTTGCGTGCAGCTCATCTCCGGCAGGTGGGAGGCCGGCTGTGTATGCAGCAGACTTGGCTGCGGCGTACTGTTTGATAACTTGAGCTACCATAGTCTCGCAGTACTGCGAGCGAGAATCCACGTCAAAGTACTTGCCAGACAGCAAAGCAAACTTGACTGCATCCTCGTACTCCTCAAGATGGTAGTACACCTGCGCGAGAAATTCAGTGCATCGGGCAGGTCGACACAACGCCTGCTGGCGTGTTGGGAAACGAAACGCCAGCCCTCACCTTGCTCACGACAGCAGCTGCCAGTGACACGTCTGGGAATGCAGCATCCTCAGAGAGTCCCTCAATCACTGCAATGTAGTCTGCCGCTTCGGCCCAAAATGTATCAATCACAGAGTACAGTTTACGGAGCGCATGAACCTGCAGAGGTACGGACATGCCGATCAGTCATGCGTACGAGCGGCACTCAAAGCAATACCCACCTGCACCCTTGAATCGTCTTCTTCGAGCAGAGACAAAACATTGGCACTGCTGGGTTGAGCAGGGGCCAAAATTGCAGCAGCTGCCATCCTGTACGGTGCGCTTCTCTCCACACTCGAGGCGTGTCAAGCCGTAACGCTATCGAGCGGACAAAGGCTGCAGATTGAAGCCGTCTGACATGTGCCGCCTAGTTTTGCATGCGCAGGGTTCGTGGAATTGGCTGAATTCCCGCGTCGAAAATCTGCTCCTTTCGTGGTCAATGCAACTGGCTGCAGCCCCCTTGTTTGAGTTTGTCGAATTGTCTCCGACTGCCCACCATGTGCTCCTGAAGCACCGGACTGATCCTGACCACTTCCATCCTTTTCGTCATAATTAGTTGTGTCTAAACTCGCTTTGCGTAGACTTCCTCAACTTTTCCAAAATGGCTGCTGGTAAGTTCCTCAGTGCCTTTGAATGCGTAGCCATTCGCTGAGAATTCATGTGCCTTCAATGGCATGAAAAATGTTTGGTACTTGAGCCTATTACTTTATGTACTTCCATTTTTCGCTTGAGCAAGGCATCGCGCCACACTTCGAGCGGGAGTGTGCACTGCAGTTCCAGACTCAACTTCGCCTGTGCAGATTCCGCTTCTCTCCGCGTTTACGTTGGCAACCTGTCATGGGGTGTCGATAGCGAGCTGCTTGCACCCCACATGGCTGCTGCTGGTACCGTGCAGAGTGCTGATGTTATGATGCGCCGCGACGGCAAGAGCAAGGTATGTGCGAAAATGCGCGCAGCTTATTGGTTCTGCTGGTGCAGCAACTTCAAGGCTAGTTTGCTTTGCCCCTAGAAGACGAGCAGTTGAACTTATATGTGAACTGAACGTGTTTTTTTGTTTCATTTTCGTGCGATCCTTGCCCTCAAGGCATGCAATCCTGCTTTCTGCGTTTCGCGGAAACTGCGAAACTTTGTGAACCACGCATCTTTGGAATTTGTGTGTGAAGGCAGCGCCAGGCTTGTGAATGCTATGTTGGATAGTAACTACAATGGGTATCTTTTGGCTACTAAACACGCTTTTTGTTGTTGCAGGGCTGCGCCATTGTGACCTACTCCACCGCTGAGGAGGCGCAGAACGCAATCGAGAGTCTGACCGACTCCGAGCTGGACGGCCGCAAGATCTTCGTCCGCGCCGACCGCGAGCCCCTTGGTGCCACCAAGAAGCCCGCTTCCCTGCGTGCCCCTCGCGAGCGTGCCCCCCGTGAGCGTGCCCCCCGCAAGGCTGCCGCCCCTTCGGAGTCTGCCCCCGCCAACTCCACCCCCGGCACCCAGCTGTACGTGGGCAACCTGCCCTGGACCGCCCAGTGGAGCGACCTCAAGGACCTGTTTGCCGACCACGGCTGCGTGTACGCTGATGTCGTTGTGGGCCGTGACGGCCGCAGCCGCGGCTACGGTATCGTCCGCTTCGAGACAGTCGAGGAGGCACAGGCTGCCATCGCTGAGTTCAACGACCACGAGTTCAACGGCCGCCCCATCGTTGTGCGCGAGGACCGCCCTCGTGAGTAAACACTCGGCTGTGTGCATCTGTCTCAAACTGCAACGACAGCGGGTGCGCTAGCACACGCTGTCGGCATGTTTGGCATCCGCACCTCTAAGCCCCCTTCTGGGATTGAATTCCGGTGGGCAGGGGTGTGAGCTGACAAGTGTTTGAAAACAGTGCATATGAATGAATTTGGGCTGGAACCTGGCTGTGTTGCTTTGCTTCTCTGATTGATACCGTGTGCCTCTCGACATCAATTGGCCACCTTCATTCACGTATGCCTTAATAGTCAACAAAGCTACGTAAAGGCAGTTTCGCAGCACTTCTAAGCGACCTGTAGCCATTTGTGATTGATACACGTGAGTACATATAATACTGCTAACAAATTGTTTTAGTCGAAATAGAGTTGGTGAAGCAGTGTGCAATTCATGCACGCGAGAGAGATGTTTTGCAATCCGTTGTGTTGTGCACGTGCTCAATATGCCCTGATGATCAGGGGCTACCAGACCTGTCAACCA
>Ga0307982_1001279_pt1 | contig 20452 bp, 21 predicted proteins | sample OrgLakmetagen989_FD_201847 | JGI IMG/M metagenome (GOLD analysis project Ga0307982, IMG submission 201847) | Saline water microbial communities from Organic Lake, Antarctica - #989 | ecosystem: Environmental > Aquatic > Non-marine Saline and Alkaline > Saline | place: Antarctica: Organic Lake... | reverse complement strand
CCTCACTAAGTTTGAGATCCCGGTTGCACTCGAAGCGTTTATAGCTTCGAAGGAGGTGCTGGTCCGCCGCCCAGCACCTCCCGGCATTCGCCCATTTTTGGAAATAAACGGTCAGTACAGGCTTTTTTTTGTGCCCTTTTGCGAAATGCAATGTTCATTGTTCATCTTTCCTCTCATGAACCCTTCAAGATCAATTCTCGGAAGGAGGCATAGATCTCGAGCACGTCCGCGATCTCCTCTCAGACTTATTCTCTTCTATAGTTCGCCATTCCTTAAAGTTGACCGAAAGCAAAGGCCAAGGGTAGCGCGGAACAGTGCGCAGATAAACCGATCCCTCTACATGGAGGATCGGTTTTTATACATCCTCAGGAAAGTATTTGATGAAACTTCCGGCTGGATAGTCCATAGTCTGAGTCTGAGGGCTGTGTGTTCGCAAGAAAGTTCGCAAACAATGGGGCCTATGTGGCTGGGATTTGAGTTTGATAAAAAAAAACATAGAAGCCCGTGGCCTGTGTTTGTGTTTATCACTCACTGCCACCAGCACCTCGGGCGTCGGGCGTGGCTCGAGGCGCATGTATTGTCCTTGTGTTGAAGGTTGAACTGAGAAAGGTTTTCAAATAAATATTAAATCGTTGTAGATAAATGTTTGAGCTTCTTACTCGTTTACTTGATATTTATTTCAGTACGCTGCTTGTAGATACATCACTCAATATGGCAGAGTGCCTGGCCATAGAGAAAGCCCTTTCTCTTTCTTGAGCCAGCCCACCTGCTTGATAATGCGTTTGCCTGCTCCAATTAATCCTTTGAATTCTCACTGGTCAAGATCGGCGCCATTCGGATCAATTTTGCCGTGCGCCACATCCATGATTTTGACGTGGTACTGCTTCGCGGCGAAGTCCTTCTTTTTCTTCTTCTTTTTCCCGTTGTCCGGCTTGTACCGGATTCTGCGGCCTTCGCGCGCTGCTTGTCCCAGCTCGGCCATATTGGCGTCAATCAGCTTGTAGTTCTCCACAATGGCGTTCTCCTCTTCTTCGTTCTTTTCCTCGGCTTCGCGCGCAGCCTCCTCTTTGTTGAACTCCGCGCTGCCTTCGCCGAGCGCCATGCGCGCAAGCTTCTCTTCGATGGTGGTGGTGTCCATTTGGACTAATTGATCGGCCGTCGTTGGGGGGTATTTGCTGTCGTAGTACCTGTGGTTCTCAGACCCACAGCACCAAGCACAAGAAAAAAACAAGATGAGAACCTGACAGCACGTAGCGACGGGAGCTAGAGTGCTCTTCTTCAACATCATAAAAAAGTGTCAAGTGGACGCACTTCCTCTGGCTGGGCTTGGCGTAAAAGTCGAAGAAGCCCATGTCGCGGCGAATCGCTGCTTGCCGCTGCTTCTCCAACATCGCCAGCGTCTTCCGCTTGATGCGCTCGTTCTTCTCCTCTTGGGCCATCTGCGTAAAGGCAACAAGTAGCAGAAGTTCACATCGAAGCCAGGTCGTGACTAACTAGTATCAGCCAATAGACAAGGCAATGGGTTTTTTTTAGTTGGCCGCAACGAATTGAAACGAACCATTTCGAGCAGTAAGAAGTCTTTCTTTTTCTTCCACCATTTCACGCCCATAACATTGCGCACGATGCTAATCTGCAACCGAAAGCACGGAAAGAGCACCTGTGGGAAGGTCTCGTGCAAGTTCCGAAACCTGTATTGAAAAATAAACAGGTACACGGATGCAGTGCAAGCATTAATTAAATCCAAGTTGCTCCTCATATCGGGGCTCCGATCCAATGCTTGAACATGGTTGTGCACTCGTGTTATTAAACTGCAACTTACTCTTGCCAAGTAAATTTCCCATCACCATCCACATCGAGGTGCTCCACAGTGTTGATAATATTACTCTTTGCTTGAGCGGAGCTGGAATGAATCATCTCCACGAACAAAATGAACTCGTCCTGGTGCATGATAACAACAAATACACCAAACGAGGTCACCCCAGACAACAAAGAGGAAAATGTGTAAGACAGAATTGGATGAAGAACTTAAAAGAAAGGGTGAAATTAGCCGACAGTAGGCTCATACACAGAAGAGTTCGCACCTTGTGAATGAATCCATTTTTGTCCTTGTCGAACATAAAGAAGCAAAACTTGAGGATTTCGACCGTTTCGAATAGAGCATACGTCATCATACAAATGACGAACTGCCCGAAGTCAACCTGCGCAGAAGATGTTGAGGCAAAATAATAAATGGAGCCAGATTTATTAGGGAAAAGGAGCAACTTAGGCGTGCGGGTCGAGGGCATAAAGCGAGGTAGCTTGCCTTTTCTTCCTCCTTAATCTCGAGGAGCTCAAGCACAGAATCAGTAAACATGTTACGCTGTTCTCCCAGAATGCCGCCAAAGAGATCATTGATAGTAATTTTCCCCTCCTTTTCTTTGTCCCAACGCTTGAAAATATGCCATAAGATGCCAATGTCATTGTGCGTTAACCGCGCGAGGGCAACGGAGCGAATAATATTGGGGTCAGCTAGCTGCCCTTTGGGTGCTCGTTTCGGCTTACGGCGGCCGCCTATCTGGATGCCAAACGGCATGATGTTGTAGGCTATGAAGCTATGTTGTAGGATAGACCACCGATCCTCGTGGAGACTGGCTAGCTTGGCTACGCTATTTGTTTATCCAACTTAGGTTCGTAGAATTTAGACGGTAGCTTGGACTACTCGGCCGGGCAGTCGAAGCTCAATTGAAATAAGATAGGCTTTCGAAACTGAATGTGTCAATGAAAGCTCGCGAAGATTTCGAATATAGTATCGCATATTCAGCATAATCTGGGCTGCGGCTATGGCCTACTCTTCAATGCCGATACGGTAACGATGACTGCTCCGATGACCGCATCGGCAACGGATGGACCATTGGAAAACGAAGAATTACAAAAAGACACCACAACTGAACCAAGGACCGAACAACAGAAACAACTCAGAACCCTGAGAATTCATGCTCGATAAATATACGGTACTTTTTTGGTTCTTCCACACACACACAAAGAGAAAAAATTCACAAACCGTTACGCGGACTACAAGGTTGGCTCGCTGTGCTGGGGCGGTTAAAAAGCTTGGAAGACGCCTAGGACCCTCGTTATACGACATCTATCGTATTGTTGAGAGAACATTCGAAAGCGACCAAAGATTGCGTCAAGTAATTTAGCAGATTCTGTCACTTTTGTTGGTGGCTTCGTAGTCGTGAGGTCGAGGAAGTGGGTTTACAACACTACAACTCGACGGTTGAAGAGAAAACAAATCGTGCTGAACGGTAGGCATGCTCCCATATCGAGAGGCACAGTTGCTCCACAAAATCGCTTCAAAGACTCCGCCAATTTCGGCCGAGGATGCTGCTGCTGTCGGCGGCGCTGGTGATGTAGATAAGGTACTCGCACCGGAGTTTTCTCATGGTTGCATAGTCGTGGCCTTTAAAATGTGCATACTGTAGTATCTCTGATCAAGCCCCTAGGGTACACCTTCCCACACTAGTTAGATTGGTAGAAGGGTTGTAGAATTAAGCATGCACGAAATATCTTTATTTCACTTTTCAATTTCTTTATTGGGGACCTAAACGTCCGTGGCCGTTTTCCTCCTTTCCTCTTTGATTCTGTGTGAATAGTCCTGGGGAAGCGCACATGCGCGTCTCAATAGATTGGTGCGGCTAGCGGCCCGACAGCGGGCTATCTCTGGGCGGTCGGGACGACGGTCAACTTTCTGCCCACTGGAAGCGGCAGTAGCGGTGTTAACCTCGCATGCGAAGTCTCAAGCCATGGCCATTGGCGCTGGTGGTGAAGGCGAGGGTGGAGGCCGCGACCTCTTTGAAGTGTTCTTCTTCCTTCTCGACGTCGGAGGCGGCTCGGCAGTTGATGCACAGCGCTACGCATGCGTTGCAGAGGACGTGAGTGCGATTCGTGAAGGAAGCGACGATATGCTTGAGCCCGTCAGTGTGGACACCTTCATCGGCAGGCTCCTTCGCTTGCAGACTTTGTTTGGGGTGGGCGAGCCGTTACGACGCTACGAGCTCGACCTCATTGCCTCCATGGCCTCGGAGCATTCCCCGCACTGTAAAGGTCCAGTGATCACCTTTGGGGGGCTGCTCGGCTTCCTCTCGTTTGCGCCAGGGAATGGGCCCGGGAAGTCGGCAGCGCACCGGCACAGAGCCTTGCAGCGGCGCGAGCGGAAAGCGGTGCTCCAAACTTTGCGCTTGAAGTTATCTGAAAGTTCGGTGACCGACGACCCTGAGAGCTTCCTCGAGGCCCTTGGCGCCCTAACGGACAGCGACAGCAGTGGGGTGGTGTCGCTAGCCGCGGTTGAGCCCAAGAAGCTTCACTCGTGGTTCCTGAAGCACTGCCGCAGCGTTGGGGTGACGGACCTGACGCGAGATGAGGTGCTAGCCCTGCTGCGCGACATCAAAGCTTCTTCCTTGGACAGCCACTACCGAGACAGCGATGCCGCGGGTCTCGCCGACGGTGGTTCAGTGGTGTCCTCGGACTGCTTTGTCACCATGCGCTGCCTGGAGGCTTTCCTCAAGGGCGATAACCACTCCACCAGCTCCACAGCACCGCAAGGAGCAGCTGCAGCCAGCGGTGATACTGCCACTCGTAACAACAACCACAATTACGTGATTCTCGACGTGTGTGTGGGGCCAACGGCTCCGAGAGCACTCGCGGGCGGCTATGCTTACCACCAGGTGTGCGTGCACTCCGCAGGAGGGGGAAGCATCAAGTCGTCGTCATCTCGTAGCTCTCGGGCGCACACGAACCCTCACCAAGACAGCTCGCACGGAGGCTTGAACCTCGGCTCTTCGTCCATCCTATCGTCCCCACCCGTGTACGTGTGGTGCCTGCGAGGCAAGAGCGACGATGCTTGCGGCAGCAACGACAACCATGGACCCGAAGCGGAGCCTCCTCCATCCGGAAATGACGACCACGACGATGACAGCAGCTGGCCGGGGGAGGAGCGGCACATGTGGGCCGGCACGCCTCGCCTGGCACCGGTGGTAGACTTGCGCATTGAAGAAGAAAAGGCTTCCAGTGACCTGGTTGCCGCCGGCTACACATTTGTAGGCGCGGTGGCTCGCGCCAGTCGTTTCCTGTGGCTGCGGCGAGCACGATCTCGGGCCGAAGCAAGGGACTTGGCGCTGACGGAGCTCGCGTTTACAGCCGGTGAAATGCGAAGGATGGACGATCGGATGCACTTGCCACCGAGCCACCATCACCGCCGCCATAACGCTACGCGAGGTGGGACATGGGTGGAAGTAGGGAGCCGAGCCCTTCAATCGGTGGCGTTGTTGCGCTCGATGCGACCTCCTTCGAAACACCACCAAGGAGACGAGATGGGCGATGATTACGATGACACGAGGTCAGGTCTGCGGAAGGCCCCCTTAGCGGGTAAGAAAGACATGAAGCTGTGGTGCCGGCGCGACTCTGAGAACGCCGTGCCCTCCGACCGCCTGACCCTCTGCCTCAACCGGTGGTCGGAGCCCCAGCGGCGGCGCGAGCTTGAAGATGCCGTGCGGCGGGGCCTGCGGCAAATGCCGCCGGGAGTGCTGTTAGAGGGCACGCACTCGCACCGGGTCGATTGTGCGGTGGACCACAATCGGGTGTTCAACGAGGTGACCGGCGGCAGCGGCACCTTAACCTTACCTGTGTGGACCAAACTCCTGAGCTTGGCTGGACTCTTAATCGACCCAGACGACAACGTTGCGGTAAACCAGGACATTATTTAAAGTCTTTTCATTGTTGTTCCTCGTGTACACTGCCTTATTTACCTCAATCTCACTTTCTGCCTCCCTTCGATCTTGCGACAGTTGTTTCGCCGCTTGTTTGTGGCGGGCATGGCATCGAGTGCTCCCAAAAAGAACGGCACGGTCACGCAAGCGACCTACGTGGCCTTTGCCTCGCGCACCGAAGACGAGATCGACGGGATTGCCGAGCAAGTGAGGCACGACCTTCGGTGGCGGTTTGGGATCTCTCGTCAAGCCGGCGTCGACAGCCATGCGCGCGCCCAAGCCCAGCTGAAGGACGCGTTGGCGCAGGTGGCGCGCGCTGACAAGCGGGGGTTGAGTCTGGAGCATCTGGGCTATTTGCTCGCTGCGGGTGGCGGGCTGGACGCGCATCTGTCGAGGGCGGAGCTGTGGCGCCTCGCTCAGAGGTTCGATGCCAACTTTCGAGGCACGATTGACTTGAAGCGGTTCATTCACTTCATCGGAGCGGACGGCGGCTCCGAGGACGCCAATGGCAATGCTAAGACCTCACACCTTCTGCGAGTCACCGGAGCTACGGATGCGCTGAGAGATATGGTGGAGGAATTGCTCGGGCGGCCTAAAATTGGTAAGAAGGAGAAAAACAGCAATTGTATTTTATTTGTGTGCTGGCAATATGCTTGTAGCTTCTCCGTGTGCTTTCTTCTCTTTTTCATCGTTTGTTCCGCCACCTCGCCTATTTGCTACGAATACTTCACTCTAACAGGCAACCTCGAGGAGGCTGCAAGCGAGGTGTGGCGGTCGCTGTGCAACGGTCACTTTCGAAGGCTCGGGAAACCGCCGGTGAAGCCCAGCCGCGGCGGCATTTGGAGGTCAAATAGGGGAAGGAGGGGGTATTTTTTCTTAACCTAGGGTGTCGTAAATTCATTGAAACACCGCCTTCCAAAAGCGTTACTCTCATCTCTTCCGCTCGTTTCATTGGATGTTACGTTCGCTAACACGTGGCCACCGCAAACAGTTGCATGGGCGACAACAGCGCTGCGTTTCGATCAGTCTTGCTCGATCCGGAGGACTTGTCCGTGGCCGTGGAGAGGCGACTAGTGGGGTCTCGGCAGACTGGCGATGGCCTGAGGCTCAGTCACACGGAAGCCACCCAGCTCGCTTTTCTTGTGGCCCCCTGTAACCTCACCGGCAAAATCAGCCGCCGCGAGGTAGGAGTGGTCTCATTAGAGAAATCACAAGAGACTCGCCCGCTTGCACTTCCCCATTTGATGTTTCTTGAGATCTCCGTTGAAGGGATTTTTTGAATTTCAAATAATATGCCACGATAGGACACTATAATCTCGACGAACCAACTCACTTGTTTTCTCATGCCTGTAGCTAAACTTCTCTCCTTCCTCTTCAGTTTATGGATTTCTTTGCGCCTTCCCATGAGCACCGGTTGCTCCGTCCCATCACTGCGGTCCTGGAAGAAGTGAGTGGCTTCGACAAGTTGCTCGGGAAGTACGAGGCGTGGCTAGCGAGTGCGCACAAGGCATTAGCAGGGCAGCTCAAGAAGGGAGAAGACGACGAAAAGCGGGCGGAACTGTTGCGGCATTATGAGAGCAAGACCAAGTCCTATGTGGCAGCGCGTGACACGACCATCAACGATCTGGTGGCTCAGGTCAACGCGCACTTCCGAACTATGCCCAACGATCCAGCGGTTGGTGCGGTGGATTTGGTGCGAGTGCCGTGGGCTAGTGAAGCGTCACTGAGGCGAGAGGGAGAAATGAAAGACGACAACGACGAAGACGAGGGGGAAGGAGAGCGTGACAGGGAGGGCGAAGGAGGCGAGGGATCGTCACAGTTGTCGCACGGTCCTCACCCGCCATTCCGGAGCGCGAGTGAGGTGGCGCTGCTAGTGCTGCACTGCCAGGCAGACTACTTTGAGGAAGGGTTCATTCAGAACGACTACAGCGGTGAGGACGGTGGGAATGGCTCCGACAGTGAGGACTCGGAGCGCAGACAGGTGCGCAACCGCAACACCAACGCCGTGCCCCCTGCGCCGAAGCCCCTAGGGAGCAACCGCAGTCACGGGAAAGGAGGCGTGCTGGCCGAAGCATCAGGGGGAGTGCACATGGTCAAGTTGCGGTCTCTGCTCGAAGGCTTCTGCAAGTTGAGGCTGGGACCAGTGCCACATGTGCCACACGGAGGAGGTGCGGCTGCGGTGCCCCAAGAGCCTGACAACCATGACGGAGCACCCTCCTCTGTTGATCCCTCGAGCAGCGACAAGAAGAAAAAGGCCGACGGTGACCTGCCAGCCGTGGCGCTCGTGTTGGGGGATGCATTATCGGAAAAGTTTTTGAGTGGGGTGGTGCGTCAGCTGGCCACCGGTCAAAAGAAGCGCAAAGATCCGGAGGTCTCTGACGGCTGGCTTGGAGGTGTGGCGGGTGCAGTGGTAGGGCTTTTGCAGTCATTCGCGCACCCGACAGTAGACCCCTACCCTTCGAGAGGGGTGGTGTCGCCTCGAGACTTCCGCAAAGCGCTCGCGTTGAGTGGGGTGATGGTCACTGCCGATGAGGTGGAGGACGCAGCGGAGCCTTTCCTGGTCGCTTCTGGCGGGACGCAAATTGACTACGAGCGCTTCATCGCGCTGCTGCGAAGAGCGTGGCTGGCCGAGTGGGATAGTGACGGAAGCGACAGCAGCAGTGACAAGGGCGAGCTCGCGGATGCGCGGAAGTTTCTCGGATTATTGCGCGTGCACTTCGAGGCGCTCTCGGCCCTCCAACTGAACGACACCACCACTACGAACTTCGACATCAGCCAAGGAGGTGACGTCAGTGGCATCGCTGTTGATTCCGGCCTTTTGCGATCCCTTCGCAAGCTCTTCAAGCGCGCAGACGGTGGCGATGGGCGGCTAGGACCAGCGGATTTGCTTGAGTGCCTTCGCATCGCTACCGATCAAGCAGTTGCACTAGCGGAGAAGCAGTTCTCGCACCGCTTTACCGCAGGCGATGAGACATCAGCAGCAGCGGTGCCGCGGTGGATGGGCGACAAGGAAAACTTGCCCCTTGCGGGTGGCCGAGCCCGGAGGTTGATGCGTCGGCTCTTTGAGTTTCTCGATGACGAAGGTGACGGGCGTGTCGATGGCGAAGAAGTGTTGATGTTGCTGGATCGAGGCACGGTAGGGGACCCCGCGGCTGAACGCCGAGGCCAACTCCTAGAGCACACTGCGAAAACGTTTACTTCTGGAAGGGGCAGTGGTATGCGTGGCAGCATGCGGTTCGGAGGAGGCGGTGGTGACGATTACGGAGGCCGAGGAGGAGACAGCTCCGACGACGACGACGAAGACGGTGATTGGCTGTTGTCCGGTATCGTGAACCCTGACGCAAGCAACATGTCGGGCTCATCGTTCAGCCGCTTCGGCCGCCTAGCGCGTGTCACCAACACCGCCAAGGACGAAGAAGTCGCCCTGCACCCTTCGATCGCCAAGCTAGCGAGGGCGGTAGCGGAGCGGTGGCCGAGCGACAAAGATCGGGCTGCTTTGAAGCAATACTTGCAGCGGCACGTGCGTCAGAACGGGACTTTGGGCGAGCAGCGGTTCATGCGTTTCTTGCGGAAGGCGGGCCTGTTGAGCGATATGAGCCGACGGGACGTGAGCGGGGTGCTTGCCATTTTGGACCCGAGCAAGAGCCAGACCGTGCCGGTGAAGCTGGTGCTGGAACACGTCATCAAGGTAAAGAGGGAAGAGTGGGGCGATATTGTGACTATTTTGATTGTTTGAAGGTGGTTATGCTTGGAAGAGAAAGGAGAAAGATTGAGGTTTTAAGGCACATTACATGTGCACTGCATGTGTCACTGAATAAAACTAAAATTCATTCCTATTTCTAACAATTTGTCACGCTTCATGCTAAATTGAAATTGAAAACCACAGGAGGAGTCAGTGAAGAAGGAAGAGAAGGCGGAAAAGACGCCAGAAGAAGAGCAGAAAGAAGAAGCCGAGAAGCGCATGCAGAAAGTGCTCAAAGAGAAGGAAATCGACCGAATTTGCCGCCATGTGCTCGATATTTCCTCGGAGTACGGCTCCCTCACTGGCACCGGCAATTTGATCCCCGCTTTCCGTCATTTTGATCCTCGAGGCCGAGGCTGCGTGCCGCCTAGCACTGCAAGCGACGTCCTGGCATTCTTGGGGTGTAACCTAGTCGATGAGGAGTGTTCGCTGCTGTGGGGCTGCGTAGATGGGTTCAAGGACTCGCAAGAGATCGAGTACGAGCGGCTGGACCACATCGTGGCGCTACGGGCTGGTCATCTCCCGAATCAAGCTCCGGAGTCTCCCATGATGATGCGACAAACCCAGCAGCACGCCACTTTTACCAGCCCACACGTGTCCTTTGCGGTTGGGAACACCCCCAGTCACGCGAGTCGGTTCTTTGGTCGGCAGCCAGCAGCGTCCGCGATTCGTCCTGGCAACAATCGCCTGTCTTCGTCTATGCAACAAACGCCACGGCGCTCGCACGGCGTCGCATCTGGCGGGCGAGACCATGACGACGAAGCATTGCTGAAAGCTCTGGCGCGGAATTTGGTGACGGCAGGGGAAAGTGAAGCAGCGGCTTGGGGGCAACCGACTTTTCAAGCGAGCACGTTCTTCGGGCAGCGCTGCGACCCTAGGGGCGAAGGCGACTGCTCTTTGGAAGACTTGGCTATGGCTGCAGAGCGGTTAGGGGTGTCGCTTACGAGGGAGGAAGCCGCCGCATTGGACGCCTGTTTTGGGGTCGGCAGCGGTGGCGTGGATTACGTCAGCTTCGGACACTTCATCGATCGGATTGGTGGGCGAAGCAACAACCAAAAAGATGCTCGTCGGATGCCTGAGAATGGCCGCGGTGCAGCACTCAGTAAAACAGGAGGCGACGTTCGAAGCAGCATTGAGAAGTCCGCCGACACCTTACCGCATGCAGTGATAAGCTTGCTGCGGTTAGTGGGTCCCACGATCATGGCTCAGCAACGCCTAGGCTTGGATGCCGCGATGACCTTTGAAATGCACGACCCAAGTGACACCGGCTGCTGTTCGGTGGAAGCGTTTGTGGAAGCGATGCGTCAGTTTGACCTTCGGATGAGCCTTGACCACTTGCAAATGCTGGTGGGTGCCTTTGCCTCCAGTCAAGGAGACGACACCGTGAACTATCGAGCGTTTCTCAAGCAGGCAACCTTGGCCACGCATGGAGATGCACAGCAAGACGTTTACCCATCTTCATCTTCTCGGTTCAACAATAACCGCGGCGGATTCTCTTCATCGAATCGTCTCATGACAGGAGCGCGGCTTGCGCCGATGCCCGACCCTCTACGAGCGTCATGGGATCCCAGCTTCGCACAAGACCAACCTCCTTCTCAAGCCCCTTTGCCTGGTGGGCGCTCAGTAGCTGCGACGGAAGCGCCTACCCTGATGATCGACACCTACGCGGGAGGCAATGTCCTCTCTTCGGGGGGTGCTCTGAGTTCACCGTCTCGCAGTGCGGCAGTGGCGATCTGGGGCGCTGGCACACCTCTGAGGCAAAAGGGCACCATTCCCAGTGAAGTTAAGAGCCAGCTCGCGAACGCAGGGAGGTGGATGTGCCTCACCTGCCTCTTTGCCGACAACACCCCCCTCAATGCGCGCTGCGATGTTTGTGGCGCGGGCAACCCCACAGGAGCAGAAGCCCAGGTGCAACAAGAGTGCCCGGCCTGCCATTTCTTCAACTCGCCCTTTTGCTCCTCGTGCGACATGTGCCACCGTCCTCTGCGGGGCCACGCATCCACATCGCAAGTGCCGCCAGAGGTGCCGAGCAGCAAGATGGACGAGACGTCGTTTGCGCTGCATCGAGCGCCAGCTTCCTCGGGGCGGCGCAACCGAAGAGAGGTAGAGAATTCCGGGTGGGCTTACGGGAGCGACAGTGACTAAGAAATGAGAACGGATTTCAATTCTTACCGAGAAAAAGACAGAAGAGAAAGAGAGGAAATGAATGCTTAGGTAATGCAAGAGAGCTGGGTATTAATTAATTTGGCGCTTATTTAGCACGTAGCACGTCCATTGAGCTCGTTCAATTTTTAAATGGCATTTGGCAATGGCGACGACAAGACCTCTCTGAGACTTGAGACAGTGAGACAAAGGATCGGGATCTGCCCGGGAATGGGTAATGGTGTCACGTGGGTAACGAAGTCACGTGGGCATTACACCCCAAGGGTTAATAAAAATCAAAATGAAGATCAGCTTAGTTAATTAAGTCCCTATATATTCTTTTTCATTTCTAGATTTCTTGCCGAAAATCGAAGACACAAATTCACAAATACAAATCCCGAATCGCATGTCATGTCAGACCAAGAGCTCAGTAACATGCGCCTCTAATGAAATAAGTTGAAGAAGACTCTAGAAAAAAGTTCAAAGCGAAACGGCCCCATTTCGAGTGCATGGAAATATATCGAAGGCAAGTCTGAATGAATCCTTCAATGGGCGCATTCGGCATCCCGAAGGCAAAACGGCACCACCATCCAAAATTTATGTGCGAGCAGACACAGTAGGCACGTCGTTCTTCATTTCGGATCAAAACTTTGTCGTGAATGAATCTACTGCGTCTTCTTTTTGCCTTTGAAAGGTTTGGACATGGCTCCCTTTTCGGCGCTTTTCTTTTTCATGGTCTGCACTTTCCCGAACGCAGGCGAATTCTTTAGCATGTCCGGCAGGATCACGAACTTCACCTGAGATTAAAAAAGAGGGCTTGAATACTTCTTGGCACAAATATTGCACATTTCTGTAAGCCAGTAAAATGCATGTACATCTGCATTTATAACCTACTCCCTCAGAAGTTTACCTGTGATCCGCGGATGTAAACTTGTTCGAGTTTGGAAACTCGGCCGTCCTTCGCCGTCAGGGTAACCTACACGGAAAGATAGAGGCTTAGGCTATGCAACTGCGCGCCCTAAGAATATTCTTAAAGGCAAAAATGCTAGACAGCAGGAATGGGTTTTGCTGCGCATTGGGATCTCACGTTTTCCATAAAGCAGTTCATTGTGTCTTCGGCTTCCGTCAATGTGCCTCGGTAGACTTCCCCTGAGTACAGGATTGAGAAGAGGTGAGCATATACCACCAAAAGGAACAATAATTCAATTGGAGGTAGGTATCAATAGCTTACCATTTCCAAGTTCGACCGATACAGTGTGTCCTTCGCCCTCATGGAGCAGCCGAATAGGCACACCAACAGTAGCTGCAAAACGAAAATAGTTGAAATAGTTAAAATGAAAATCGATGCCCCGGCTAGAAATTGTAGCGGTGCATACATAAGCAAAATAAAGTACCTTTAGCCATCACTACTTGGTCACTGAGTCTGCGCAGAGATGTCTAAAGTATGAAGCGTGTGTGCTTGAGTGCTCGCTGCTCGCCTTCCTTAATGTGGTGGAGACGACTTCTTGAAGAGAGAGATGCAAAACACAGTACTCTCTGTCTCTCTGTACAGTATGTACATACATGCACATTTTCACGTCATACTACATTAGACCCATGCAACTGGAAAATATGGAAAATGCACCAAAAACTCAAACACCAATCAAAACAAGCATCACATCTCGTCACCAAAACAATTTTTCGTCACGGGTCACAGGATTCAGCCGGATCTCCCGGACGCCAATCCAATGCGCACCGGTGAGTGAATAACGTGGCGGACAATGGCCAGTAAGGTGTGAACGTTCGTGCAGCTCATCGATTGCCTTTTCTGGATTGTGTTGTGTTTGTGTCCAGCCTCCCCACGCCCGCCTCCTCGAGCTGGAGGCGAGCATCCTTTCTTCGCATTGCATCGGAAAGTTACGGCGGCGCTAAGCGGTGGGTTCGGCACCTAGGCTTCCAATGCTCGTATCGGAGCCGTACGCATTCCCTAAAAGATGATAGTCGTAGCTAAAAAAAAGCTGTGGTTGTGAAATTAGATGATGTTCGAAGGCGTGAGCTACACAATGCTGCGCTGAAAATTGGTGTTGTCGTACGAAGCAAATTGTGTTTCGTGGCGGCTTTTTCTACCCCGTATGCGCGCAAGCGCTCATTTTAATGTAATGCCATGTAACCGAATAATGGTTCTACGCTCTGCTATGTTCCAGGTCCGGGTATTCCGCTGGTGCAGTTTCGTACGGTACAGCTCGGAGACGGCCAATTGCAGTTGCAGAAGCGTAAAGCATGCATGTATCAAGTAAGCGGAGATAGTTGAAGTATTGTCTGTTGATGAGCTGATGTTGAACTGTGAAAATCCGCTTTATCATCCGTAGTGTAGATCTTGTTGTGCACGGCTTCTTGCGTTGGCTGCTTCTAGGGAACCACAACCTTTGAGAAGCTTTTTTCTGATGAAACCTTGCTGTCATACCATGAGAAGCCTTCTCATATTCACCCACGCCCCACTTCCTTTCTTCCTCCGCGCCCTTCCAACTGGCATATTGTACAGAATGCAACAGGAACTGACCCAGGCAGCGTGCAGATTTGTCGTTTGGACCCTTCTGGCAAAGAAAAGGCGACCCCTGTATTAGTGCATAACAGCATTCACCTGGGGCAAATACGAAGGGTGCTGCATGACATCGAAACGGCCACTCTTCAGGTGACTTTTCACTCGATACATTACACGCCCTTTCATCTTCTGGTGCTACTGCCTGGAGTACCCATCTAATTCTTTTCTATTGTTCCACTTCCTGCCCTATGGGCAGGAAGTATAATGACTTTTTCGAACCTAAACATGTTTCTTTCTCACTTCTATTCTTGCGTATGGGACATCATCTCTTTAAACTCTCCTTTCACAGCGCGCTCTCGCAGAGAAAGTAGTGCCCGGCGATCCCGAGAGCCGAGCTGTTGACGCGAACGAATGCTTTTCACTGGTGTACAGCAACCAATACGTGGACTTTGAGATCTTGCCGTCGTCTACCCTGAAAGGGGGGGACCTCAAACGGTGGCTGGTGTGGCGCTCGATCCTCGAGTCCATGTGCGTGCCCATGCCGCCCCCAAAGGCCAAGAGCGCCAACCAAAAGCCCCCTCGGGGGGCGCGCGCGGCCCAACAGGCGCAGTGCATGACCACGGCCGCCAACGAAAAGGATGACGTCACTCTTTTGGACAAGGCCCTGGAGGCGAGTGGCAGTTTCACCCCTGTAGTGGAGATGGGCACCTTACCGCAGGCCTTCTTGTCGCCCTCCAACGCCTCGGTGAAAATCTCGCAGCAGGCCGCGGTGCTCCACGGCCAACCCCTGAAGCGCACCGCAGGTGGATCTATGACCCTGCCAGGCGGGCCGGGCCCACATGTAGACTTGTCGGCCTGCCTGCTGCCCGAGGCGCTCCTGCAGACTTCCAAGCTCGACGCCAAGCGAGCAGGCTTGATCACCAGCCACGGGTGCGAGCCAGCCCCTTTCAGCAAGACAGCGGTGGTCGCGGCCAAGACCAACCAAGACTGCGGCTGCGTGATTTGGCCCCTCTGCGATGATCCAACGTTGCTCTTTCTGGGGGTGTTCGACGGCCACGGAGAGCTGGGCCACCGGGCGAGCAAGTACTGCATGCGCCGCATTGCCGAGTCTTTAACGGCGGAAGGAGCCCCCGAGCTCAAGGACAAGAAATCGTGCTCGAGAGCGCTGGTGAAAGCGTTTGAAGACTCGAACACTATGGTGGCGCAGAAGCACTTGGACTGGGGCAACGACGGAGGCTCAACGGCCGTGGGTATGGTGGTGTCGGGAGACAAGTGTGTGGTGGCGAACTGCGGTGATTCGCGGATCATTGTTGCGACTAGGGCCAGAGCCAACGCGCCTCTCAAGGCCAAAGACTTATCCACCGACCACACCCCGTTGTTGCCCGAGGAGAAAGCCCGGATTGAGAAGGCTGGGGGTTGGGTGGCGCAAGACGACCAGGAATCGGAAGCTCGGGTGTGGCTGGATCGCGACATGAGCTGCGGCCTTGCCATGAGCCGCTCTCTGGGAGACCTTGCTTTCAAAGCGATTGGAGTCACCGCCACGCCTGAAATCACCGAGTTTACCTTGACCAAAGCGAACGAGTTTCTGGTGGCGTGTTCGGACGGCGTTTGGGGCGTCATGTCGTCGCAAGAGTGCGTGGATATCGTAGCGGCATCGCAAGAAAGGCAACCGGGCAAAGAGTTGAACGCTTTCCTGGCCGCTCAAGAAGTCATTGCCGAAGCCGCAAGAAGGTGGAAAGACGAAGAAGGCGACTACCGCGACGACATCACTTGCATCGTGCTCAATTTGCCCTTGTTCAAGAGCTCTGGCCTGGAATCCCCGAGTCGTTCCACTCGTTCAGGCAGCCCTCGTCCTGACAAGACCAGCCGCCCGACCTCTCCTCGCCTCTCCCGGCCCTCCCTCTTGAAACCGAGCACTCCTAAGACTCCGACCTCTTCGTCTCCCGGAGGACCGTCAACGCGGCCTGCGAGCCCGCGGCCTGCTGGCAGCATGGGGTCCTGGTTGAAGAAAAAGACCACCCCCAAGGCCAAGGAAGACAACAAAAATCTCGGCCCAGAGACCACTACTGATGGTGGCACGCCGAACACCAAGAAGAAGACCACTTTGCGGAGAATCGTGAGCGTGAAGGAACCTCAACTCGTGTCTGGCAGCAAGATGTAAATAAGCACGTGTGGCGGAAGGAATGGTACTATTTTCAGGGGAAGAAAAAGAAAAGAGAGAAAGATAGTGCTTTATCGAGTTCGTTTTATTTGTATCGGAGGAGTGTGAAGCTTGAAGTGAGGCAGGCCAGGGGAGAACATCATTAGCTGAGAGCCCAGCCACTGCAAGACGGGGGCGTGACTCCGTTTGTGTTGGCGAGTAAGCGCTTAATTACTGATCGTCGAAATTATATTATAGGGAAGCTCTGGCCGTCCATTGCGTTTCATCTTTCATTTGGCCTTGATTTTCATTTAACATTTAGAATTCCATAAGCCATAATTAAAATGATACCGAACTCAAACACAAACCGAAACGCGAAACGGCCAAGATGCGATGCGAGCCCAAGAGCCAAGATAATTATAAGATTCCCAAGAGCCCTTTCCCCTTTTGAATTTTGAATTCATAAATCATAACTCAACTTAACTATTCAAATATATAGTCTATAGCGATATATAAGGCCATTTCAATGGCGACGGGGCTGCGATTAACGAAGAACGATGAACGGGTTTGTGCTGTTGTGCCAATTTATAATCGGCCTTGGTGTAATCTAGTGTCGTTCTCGCTGAAGGAAAGAGGACAAGAGAGAAGCCCTGGCTTATCTGATTACTCAATTACTTGGCAGTGGCTACCGACGCAAGCGCCTCTGGCGTGAAAGCATCGGGTGCCACATTATTCGCTGGAGGAGGAGGTGGAGCAGGTGCCTCCATTTCGTCGTCCTCGCAGTCTTCAATCCCGATCGAGAGCGACACTGGCACCTCCAGCACGGCTTCTGGTCGATCCCCCTTCACTGCTCGCGCCACCGTCACCGTCTTGACGTCATACCCACCCTTGCTGCCGTCATCACCCTCAGCTGAGCTACCCGTGGTCCCCAGCGTAACGGTGTCCCCTGCGGTCACGAACCCCTCCAGAATCGCCACCGCCACGACGTCCTCCACTAGCCGTTGCACGGTGCGGCGCAGGGGGCGAGCGCCGAAGCGGCGGCTGCTGCCCTCGGCCAATAAGCGCTGGGTGAGGCTCGGCTCCACCAACAAGGTGAGCTCGTGGGTCTCCAAGGTGCGCTTGGCGACGGACTCCACCATGAGAGCGGCCACCTCCCGCAGCTCGTCGCCTGACGTAGTACAGATGAAAGAGAGAATGATAAGATAAGTGGAAGATTCTGTGCCTATTCTTGAGATGTTTCAATGCAATTGAACTATTAGACGAAAACTTCTGACTGTGCCCTACCCGCGAGGCTTCGGAACACGATAATTTCGTCTAAACGGTTCAGAAATTCGGGCCGGAAGTGCCCCAGGAGCTCTCGCTTCACGACTTTCTGCATGCCGGCATACTCGATCGCTGCGTCATCAGCAGCGGAGCTAGCAGCGGCGGCCACTGCAGCAGCAGCAGCGGCAGCGCCGCCTTTCGGTTTCTTGGCCTTTTTGGTGGTCGAGGAAGAAGAGTCCGCGGCACTGGTGGTTTTGGTGTTCATGCGCTCGAGAATGGCGCGGCTGCCGAGGTTTGAGGTCATGATGAGCAGCACGTTGGTGAAATCAATGGTGCGGCCCTTGTTGTCCGTTAGGCGGCCGTCGTCCAAAATTTGCAACAAAATCTAAGCACAACAAGAAGAAAGGTACACACATGCGCATGCGTGTGGGATGCTAAACATTGAAAAAGAAGTTTCATCGTTTATATTCACAATGTACACACCCACACATGCGGCAAACATGCATGTACACACTCCTTTCCTCCTATTGGCTCACATTGTAGACGTCGGGGTGGGCTTTCTCGATTTCGTCCAATAGGAGCACGGCGTGGGGGCGCCTCCGCACCGCTTCGGTCAGCTGCCCGCCTGCCTCGTAGCCCACGTAGCCTGGGGGAGGGCCGGTTAAGCGGCTCACGGCGAAGGACTCCATGTACTCCGACATGTCGAGGCGAATCATCGCCTGACGATTTGAAGGGGGGGGGGGGAGATAAAATCGGAGTGAGATGCACTGGAAACAAATAGTGGCACTACCATCACCATCACTCTGGTGCTGCTAGAAGTAGTGTCACCCTCCTCTTCTACACACCTTTTCTTCGCCGTAGTATTCCGCTGCGAGAGCTTTCGCGAGCTCGGTCTTGCCCACCCCTGTAGGCCCGCTGAACAAGAAGGACGCCACCGGGCGAGTGGGACTCGACAAACCGACGCGAGCGCGGCGCACCGCACGGCCAATGGCTTGGGCTGCCTGAGAAAGGTTGAATCATTGGAGGAGTATGAAAATGAGGACGCAAATGGGGCACACGATCATGTATCGCATGTGAAAACAATCATAACCAATCCTCGAGATTAGTGTTATAACCCTGAAATCAGGTGTTCTCTGACGTCATGCTCCATCTAATCCATGTCTTACCTCATCTTGCCCAATCACGCGCTCGTGAAGCCTATCTTCCAACTGGAGCAAGGAGCTCGACTCGTCACTCGACAACGCGTTGACCGGGATCCCAGTCCAAGTTGACAACACCGAGGCCACGTCATCGGCCGTGACCTCCATGTTAGGCTCCTCTTCTTCCCCATCTTGGCCCTCCCTAGCGTAGGCGAACTGTTTGGAAGCGCCTGCTTCGTCGACGAGATCGATGGCCTAGAGTAGAAAGAAAGAGAGAGAGAGAGCAGGTCGCGCAAAGCACACGTACACTGTTGACTCGACGAGAATTTGCAGAAGTTTTTCTTCAAAGCAACCCACTGAAATCTTCAAAAAATGTTCTTATGTGTCAAAGCCGCAATTTGAGTTGCGACTTCGAACCTTATCCGGCAAGAATCGGTCTGGCACATAGCGCCAGCTCAGTTTCGCCGCAGCGGTTAGAGCTTCGTCACTGAAGGTCACCCCATGAAACTCTTCGTAGTTGGGCCGAATTTTCGTTAAAATCTCTACCGTTTCCTCGATCGAAGGCTCTCCCACTAGAATAGGCTGGAACCGGCGCTCAAGTGCAGCGTCCTTTTCGATGTACTGCCGATATTCTGACACGGTTGTGGCTCCCATCACCTGTACCAACATCGCGTACACAGGCACGGTTAAACGATAAGTCTTGCAGCCGCATGCAAGGTTGCTTTTTGTCTGTCTCCCTTCAAATCTATTTGATTCCATTACCTGAAGCTCTCCCCGCGCCAGTGCTGGTTTCAACACATTCGCAGCATCGATCCCGCCCTCCGCCGCGCCGGCGCCCACCAGTGTGTGCAGCTCGTCGATGAACAGAATGATCTTGCCCCGTGGACCCTGGCTCTCGGTCTCAACTTCCGTCAAAATAGCTTTCAGCTTCTCTTCGAAGTCGCCTCGGTAACTTTTACAGGGAGAGACATGCACGTGCATGTATGAGTAAGGGGCAGAAAAGATCATACGGTGGTTGAAAACGTGAGAAGACAGGAAACGGAATCAAAGAAAAGTACGGCAAATTTAAACCGCTCGCATAACTGGATACTGCATATTTAAACTGCTTTCAGCAACGAAATCAACTACGCTCCTATTTAAACTGCTTTTAGCAACGAAATCAAATACACTCTTGGATTGCACATCTCATTTCACACCCACCGGGTGCCTGCAACGAGGTTGCTGAGCTCCAAAGAAATGATCCGGCAGTCGCGCAACCGTTTCGGGCAGTCTTTGCTGGCAATCCTCTGCGCGATACCCTCGGCAATTGCCGTCTTACCCACCCCCGGGTCTCCAATGAAGCAAGGGTTGCTCTTGCGGCGGCGCACCAGCACCTGCATCGCGCGATTCACCTCCTCGGATCGGCCTGCGACTGGGTCCAGCTTACCCGTCTTGGCGAGCTCCGTTAGATCCACCCCGCACTGGGCTAGGGTAGGGGTCTCACTCTTGGGAGCGCCTCCTACTAGTTCTGCTTTGCCTCGACCGCTCTCAAGGTCGATGTCAAGCTCCGCTTTCAAAGCGGCGGCGGTGTCATCGTTCACGAGGTTAAGGGCTTCCACTACGGTCTCATCTTCCATCAATGCCCAAAGCACGTGCTCAGATCGCACTACTTCACTTGTCATGGCATCGCTTACCTGTAGGGTGTATGAAATAAAAGAGCACATGTATGTGACTCCTAAGACATTGATCAGGTGAAACAACCACAAGTGTATCTTTATG
>Ga0307982_1001273_pt1 | contig 20473 bp, 18 predicted proteins | sample OrgLakmetagen989_FD_201847 | JGI IMG/M metagenome (GOLD analysis project Ga0307982, IMG submission 201847) | Saline water microbial communities from Organic Lake, Antarctica - #989 | ecosystem: Environmental > Aquatic > Non-marine Saline and Alkaline > Saline | place: Antarctica: Organic Lake... | reverse complement strand
GAAACTGCCCTTGTAGTTGATGTATGCCCACGCGAACATTTAACTTCGGGGCGTTTTAACATATGATAGCGAATGGCCATAAGTTAACCATAAGCCATAGGCATATACATCCGCCATCAGCGGACAACAAACGCAACAAAGACGACGAGGATTCGTCAGATTTATGATACGGACCAGGTTGTGGTTACATGCGGATGGTAACTTCCACGAAACCTGCTGTATGCCCCGTATGCCTTTTGCCTTTTTATGTGGAGTTGCTGTTTGCTTGGATTTAGTAGATTAGCAGTAGGAATTAGAGATGGGCTGGATGACATGAAGGGCCGTGCTCCGCGCTTCAGCGGATTTTCAAATCGAAAAAGGGAACTGGCGGACCCCGAAAAAGAAATAGGTACAAGGAACAAGGAGGACACAAGTGCGCGCTGCAGTTGCACTGCTTTCGCATGCAAGGAGGTGTTACTTGCTGCTTTTGTTGCATTTCAAGAAGAAAGCCCCCAGTCGTTCGGCCAACGCCGAATAAGCGAGCCCCGCCGCAGGCCCGCCTCCCATACCTCCCATAGGCACTCTGCCGCTCTTGTCGAAGAAATTGAATTGGCCATTGCCACTGTCAGTGCTACTGCTAGTGGAAGTAGTACTTCTACTGCTCCTGCTACAGCTGCGGCTGGTGCCGAAGCACCGGTTCGAGCGCGCATTGTGCAAAGCGTCGCAGAAGCGCACCACCAGCCTTGCCAATTGCTGACCGGATGAGCCAAGCGCGTGTTCTGCTACGGCTGCGCTGCTGCTGTAACTGCTGCCATAACTGCTGCTGCCACCGTCGGTACTGTTGCTGATGCCGCGAGCAGTTGACTGAGAAGAAGCAGCTGATGCCTTTTCGCCGAGCACACGAGGCGCTCCTCCATGGATTGCTGTGAAAGCATCACTGACCGCTTGCGCCACTGCTAGGGCTTTCTGGTGGTGTTCCATTGTCGCACCTTCCGGTGAGGCTGATGAAGAGGAGGAGGCGTCGCTGCTGCTATTAGTGGGGCTACTAGGGCTGTTGTTGGTGCCGTTGATTTGGTTGAGGGACTCGTGGAGCGACGCAATCGCAGCGTGCACGGACGACACCAGCGCATGAAACCGCAAAACCTGCGAAGCAAGAAAGGGCACGCAAATAAACTTGAGAGTCCTCACTAAAGAAATAGGGAATCGTTTTGCAGCAAATGTGCATCCACACCAAATTCCACTCCACAATTGGCGCAACCCAATTTTATGGCCGTTCCTGGGGCATTGCCACGCTACCTCAGCTCGTAGTGCCGCGGCAGAAGGTTCTTCGTCGTGAGAATCTTCCCGGCCTTGTAACGGCGCCAAAAAGAGCGCACTGCGCACTCGCTCGAGGTACCTACAGTGCAGGCGAAGAAGGCAGACCAAATACAAGTTTAACACACGAACGGCGTTGCTGCATACTCTGTGGATGAAAACGAAACCTAAACATGAGAGTATAGCAAATGATGATATACTGACAAGCAGGCCAGTTGTGACTGTTCAGCAGTACTGGTATGCTTACCCGTCGTGGGCGTTTTTGAGGTCCTGCAAATTGTGCGCTCGAGGGCATCGGGCTGCGCGTGCGGCGGCTCTGTCCGCTTTCGCCCTCTGCTTCGCTGCTCGCTGCTGCTTTTGCTTCAGGAGCTTGGCCGATGCGCGGGCCTGCTTCTTGGCTTGTTTCTTGGCGCTGATGGCACGGGCTGCTGGCACCTGCACTGCAACTTTGGCTGTGGCGCCAGTTTGACTAATGGCTTGTGCGGAGACAGTTCCTACATGGGCAAGTTGTTCATCTCCTGCATCTTCGCCGTCGGTGCCCGCGTCATCGGCATCGTCAATAGCACTTGTTCCTGCTGCTGTTCCTGCTGCGGATGCTGCGAGATCTTGAGCTGCTTTATCGGCCAATGCCTTAACCTTTTGCTCGTCCTCGTCGTCCTCGTCGTCGTCGTCGCTCTCAGACTCACTGCTGTCACTTTCGCTTTCGTCGTGTTGCTCCTTGCCGTTGCTGGTGCCTTCGTCGTCATTGTCTTCGTCAAGAACGCCGTTAAGGTATTCCCAAGAGCTCTCAATCTAAACGCGCATGCGCGCGGATTCGATTCGGAACACACAACAAAAACACCCGAAGAGAAGGGGAGAGAAGTGAGGATTCTATTAGTTGTTGAAGGTCTTTCGCACGCAATGAAAAGAAATCACACCTCTTCAAAAAGGTAAAGAAACAAGAATAAGACTCGAGATTGTGCACCAAAGCGCACCTCAAACGCGAAGTGGTCGGTCAAAGAGTTGGCCACGAAGAAGAGCTGGTGCCTCAACAGATGCAAGCAGTGCAGCTGCTGCCGTGCATGAGCCAGAAGAGAGCTCCTTGCCCCACCGCCATGAGCTCTTGGTCGGCTCCCAAAGCCAGGTCGGCCGAAGCGGTGGCAGTTGTCGTCGAGCGCGGACGAAGTCAGGCTCAGCACCTCATATAGTAAGAGAAATGCGATGGAAGAACACATTACCATTCATAACAAGGTCTGCACTCAAATCATGCTAATTAAGAAGAGCAGTCTAATCACATGGTGAAAGGGAAAGCGCCCAATTCAAAAATAAGATGGGTATGTTGTTGTTTTTCATGAATACCTGAAAGGTCTTCCGAAGCATAGCCAGGCACAAGTGGTGCGCTAAGAGCTTGGCATGGGCTGCTTCGTAGAGTGCCATGGAGTGCTCGTCAAGCAAGACCCCGAGCGGCCAGGGGACATCGTACCTAATACCGCAACGAAAGAAAACGAAGATGGCGAGAGAAGATATTAATTATGGAAGCCAATGAAATTAATCTTCAACATGGAAGTAGCTGTATGAAGAATATACCTTAAGAAAGCGATTCGGTAAAAGAAAAAAAGACGGGCAATAAAATTGACGGATAGGTGAAGCATATCGAGGTTAATTCATCTTCACAAACAGCAGTAACTCTCCTCATTTCCTTGATCTATTTACCGGCAGCGCAGAGAGCGTGCTTGGCCTAATAAACCAGGCAACGCTTTGGTTAGAACGTCACCGAGTAAAGTAGTCGCAGCAGCAGCAGCAGCAGTGCCAGTTGAGCTCGTTGACTGGCTCGTTGGTGCAGTAGCAGCAGCAGCAGTGCCAACGGATGAGACCATTTCTGAGGGCACAAAGGCGTATCTTTTCAACGAAGCGCTATCCATGCAACTGCCGCTGCCTGCTACATTTGCCGTAGACGCAATAGCACCGACGCCACCAACATCATCAACACCTCTCTCTCCCCCTATTCTTAAACCCACGCCTAGATGATTCGCCTGCGCCGCTTCCACCAACAGTGACGTCAGCACACGCCCCACGAAGTCGTCAGATCGCACGGTGGAGCCATCGTCGCCGCCATACTTATTGCCAATGCTAGTGCTGATAGATTTGTTAGTGACGCTGCTGCGTTCATCAACTGAGGCAGGGGCAGTGGCAGATGTAGTTGCAACACGCCGAGCTTGTCGGGCTTGGTTGGCAGCGACGGCAGCTGCAGCAGCAGCCGTGGCTGCAGTCGCGGGCGGCAACACCGGGTTATGTACAGACTGCTTGAAGAACAGAAGTTCGGAATGCGACGCGTCACCTAGAACAGAACAAAGAGACGAAGAAAGAAGTCAAATGCAATCGGACAGACAGAAGTTTAAAAAAATCAGAAAATAGACAGAGAGGGAGACAAAAAAGAGCAAGAGAGAAAGAGAGAGCGCAAGTAACAGGATAATTTTTAGTCAGGGTAAAAAGTGGCATGAAGCGCGATCACTCACCGAATCGTTCGATCAATCGGTCCGCTAGTTCGAAGAACGTCGACCCGCTGCCCTGCCCCGCCAGCATAAGTGTGTGCAAAGCACTCAAATGTTTGCCAAGAGTGGCGCCATCTTTTGCTTGGCCATTCTTGCTGCTGCCACCTCCTCCGCCTCGAAGCATGAGGGCTACAGCCGCCCGATCGGCCGCTGCAGATGCGTGCAAGATGGGCTCGAACACACACTCTTCAACCAAGAGCTGCAAGGGTGGCGAGCGCACTGAGCTCATAAACTGTGCTGCTTGGCTTTGGTGTCCATTCAATCCCGTCCTCGTGGATGCATCTTCCTCCGTAGTCATCGTAGACGATGCGCCGAGCAAACTTTGCACTGCTGCGGCAAACGAAGGCTGGCGGCGGCAACGGCCTAGTGCATTCGCCCATTGCGTGTCCAGAAAAGACACTCCATGTGGCGAGGTGCTTTCTTCTGACAGCATTGAATGGCTACCTTCTTTTGGGAGTCCCCAAGGTAACGTTTGCCCTGTCAATGGTACATTCTTCCTAAAAGCAGCAGGAGCTGCGAATGCAGCTGAAAAGAAGTTATGCGCATTGTTCGTTTCGTGCGCTTCTTGGCCTTCGCCGCAAGCATCGTCGTCGACCCATCCGGGTGCATTCTGGTGAGTTGCTTCCTGCTGGCCGTACAGCGACTTCGCTGCAGAGGCGCCATCGCTACCCACGCCGAGGCCTGACACTTTAACGGAGGGCTTGAATTTGCGGTCGTGGCCATTCGGATTGCTATGGAAGATGTCCTCGTGACCAGCAATTCCATTTTGGTCACGTTTCTTGCCACCCATGCCATCTCCACGAACTTTGACTGAGGCTGCATGCCGTTCCACGCTCGTGGACTCACCCCCGCCAAGACCTTTGTCAGAGATTTTCACAGAAAGTGTCGACGCCTTCACTTTCTCTCGACCTTCACCGTCGTCGTACCCGTAAAGTGCTTTTTGAATGCCGTCTGACCCTCCGCCCATGCCATTGCCCAGGACTTTCACAGATGAGTCTTCATGAACTCTTTCGTCTCCTTCTTGGTATCCGTACAGAGCTTGTCGGGCGTGATCAACAGTGCCACTCCCACCCATGCCATTGCCAGCTACTTTGACGGATGCTTGTGACTTGACAGGATCTTCGTCAACTCCATCTGCATTTCCGTACATCGCCATTCGTGCACCATCTCCGCCGCCGCCCGCACCATCACCTGAAACTTTCACTGAAGGCGCAGCTCGGACGCGTTCTTCACCGTCGTCGTATCCATACAACGCTTTTTGAATGCCGTCTGACCCTCCGCCCATGCCATTGCCCAGGACTTTCACAGATGAGTCTTCGTGAACTCTTTCGTCTCCTTCTTGGTATCCATACAGAGCTTGTCGAGCGTGATCAACAGTACCACTCCCACCCATGCCATTGCCAGTTACTTTGACGGATGCTTGTGACTTGGCAGGATCTTCATCATCTTCACCACCATCTGCATTTCCATACATTGCTCTTTGAGCGTTGTTTCCACCGCCGCCCATGCCATTTCCGATCACCTTCACCGTAGAGTCAGCGCGTGCACTGCGTTCCTCGCCGTCATCATAGCCGTACATGACCTTACCAATCCCTGCAGAACCACCTCCCATACCATTGCCGGATACTTTTACGGAAATAGCACGATCTTGAACTGTCGAGTCGCCGTCTCGGTCACCGTATATCGCTCGTCTTGCGCCGTCTGCTGCGCCGCCTACATCACGCCTGGCTCCTTGCCCAGAACCATGTCCACCGGCAGCGCCATTCCCGCCACTGATGCTGCTGCTTTTTCGATTGTTCTGCGCACCCACCGAGGTGTCAGGTGCGCCTAAAGCGCCGCCTGGAGCGAGCAAGGTAGCTGTGGCAGTGCTGTTGCCGCCGGGCATGCGCAGACCACCAACACTGCCGCGCCGAAGGCGGCGCTTCTGCCGCTGCTCTTGCAAGAGTGCCGCGTACGCATCGGCTTCCGTGCGAGCACCTCCCCCAAAAGAGGATGCCATCGCCAATCGAGCGGTTAACCGAGCATGGCGGCGCGCGATGCCACTGGTCGCACCACTGTTCGTTACCGAAGTTGCGCCCACCTCCGATGCACCCGAAAGCGCACGGTCAGCAACAGCTTTGGCGTCAAGAGTGCGCGTGGCGTCGTCGTCCAGTTGTTGGAGCAATCGTTTCGCGTGCTGCAAGCGGGCTTCAGCGCCTTTTTCCAGCACCGAGTACCTGTTACCGCGAAGACACAGCCGAAGAAGCGAAGGAAGGAATCATATCATGCAGCGGAGGAAAAGGAAGACATGCAAAACAATGGCAATATCGCAACACTGGAAATGCTATGAAAGCACGGACTTGTCCAAGAGAGCTTCCAGGGCTTCTGATGCCAAAGCTGCGCGTCGAGCAGCTGTAGCTTCTTGGGCGGCGATCTCGGCTTTCTGCGCTTCCGCCGCCGCATCAGCGCGCCGTTTCTTGGTGTCCGCTAAGTGAGCTTCAAGGGTCGCTCTATGGGCCTACATTCAAGTACGAGAGACACGAAAGCGTGAGTTGAAAGTAGAACCGTTCAATACGGTGCAGCAAATAATTCTCCCCCTCTCTCTCCCCTCCCCCACTACAAAAAAAAACTCCTAGGAAGGCTTCAAGAGCAAAAAATAATAATTCGTGCAATGTGGATTGTTGCAATTGTTTGGTGTTTTCCCACTACCTCTTGTTTCGCGCGCCGCGCTTTCGACGCCGCTAGTTCTTCTTCTAGCCTCTGTGCTTCTCGCTTGGCGACGCGAAGTTTGGCCGCTCGCTTTTGCTGGACAAGCATCGCTGACATGGCATGTTTCGCCGCTTGGCGCTGCACGAGAAATGCTTGTTGAGCGACTGCCACTTGCCGGTCAATGGCATGGCAGAGCACGCGCGACGACTTACGCGTGCAAGGGCTAAGGTCTAGGGCTAAGTGAGCACGGTGATTATTTTGGCCGTCTAAACCATCGTGAGAAGGATTAGCAGCGAGCACGAGGCGCAACACCTAAAATCAGCAGAAATACGTGAACAAAATTGTACGAAAGGTGATGGGAATTATATTAGCTCTAGATCAATAATCGAGTACAAACCAGAAGAATTAGATCAGAAGGACACTCTAAACCATAATTTGTGTGTAGCCAATACAATTCATTTCCATGTGGTTGTCTCACCATCCCCGCTCGCAGCAGCGCTAAGCCAGCAGCATGATGCCGCAAAAAGGACGGCAGCAAATTCGTGAGTGCACTTTTTCTTGCAGCCTCATGGGATCGAATACTGTCCTTGTTAGACACTCCCGTTAGCGAAACGTGTGTCAAAGGCAGCATCGAAGGATCAGATGGTGCAGTAGCAGCAGTAGCAACAGATGAAGAGGATGACGAGGATGGCAACATCGTGCGGCCTACAAAGGTCCGTTGAAAGAATTGGCTCCCGCCGCCGCCAACACTGCCGAGTGCCTTCAGCGATAGACCCCCCAAAACAGACGCCACTTCAGACAGGGGAAACTCTCCTGCTTCGTCCTACACACACATAGAGATAAGATTGAGAATGTGAGTTTAAGATTTGAAAGAACGTGTGGACCTCTTATCCTTGAAAAAAAAACGAATGTAAAAAAAAAAGGAGGGGGGTGATGCAGATAGATCGCGCTGAAGCGTTCATTTGGAGAGACAAAATTACCTGATTGAGGCCGAGCGGCCCTAATGCAAAGAGCCATTTCGAGCACAGAGTCAAGTAAGGCTTCAGGCCTGCGACAAACAGAGCGGTAGCAAGTTTTCCAGTCACATTGTTCCTACTGCCACTAGGCAAAGCACCACCACCACCAGTGGTAGTGAAAGAGGCCAAGGCACTGTCGCTGTCGTTGTCTTGCTCTAGAGCTGCTTGGCTGTAGAGGTACGACAACAGAGCAGGGCCACGCGGAAAATGCTTGAAAATAACCCGCAACTCATCCATCGCAGGGCCGGCAACGGACAAAGACGAGAGCAAAAACGAGGCCGGAGTAGGCGCGGTAGCGGCGGCAGCAGAGGCTGCTGCAGATCCGTGGTGATGTGATTGAGGGTCATTGTTCGAAGCAGCAGTAGCAGCAGCAGCAGCAGCAGTGTGAGGTGCTTGCAAATGGGCACCGCAACCGAGGAGCTGGCAGGAGAGACAGAACAAAGAGAGCAGTAGAAACAGTTAAGACGGAGCAGCCTTATCAGTGAGTATTATTAGTATTTAAAACTCGAGAGAGCGCGCGAGTGCCTAAATCGAAGCAGGTAAGGTCCCCGTTGTTACCTGCGCCAGTCGAATGAGTCCCCGTCTCAAAGATCGAGTGGCTGTCAGCATTGCAGCAAGAGAATGGGGCACTACTGTTGGAGTGGCAGCGGCAGCTGTGCCTCTTCGTGTATCTGCGTTTTGAAGCGTGGTAGCCTTTCGCGTTGACGACTGAGGTGTCACCATGGTCTCTTTCAACTGCCATGCTTCTGCCAACGCCAATATTTCCATTCGGTACCCATCGAGTAAAGTGGCCGCAGCGGCCGCTAAAGCGGCAATGATCTGACCGTTACGACTGCCGCTGCTGCTACTGCTGCCACCATTCCTGCAGCCGATCGTGCTGCTGCCCTTGCTGATGCTGTTTTCAGCATTGGACAAAGTGAAGCATCGTACAAAGCAACCTACGCGATGGGCAGCGGTGCCGGCGAGCGCAAATTCGCGCAAAGCATTTTGGGTTGCTAAAGCCGAGCAGCCAGCTAAACGACAGCCCGCGGCGGTTGTGGGGGCCACCTAGTAGGTGGTGGTGGGGGTACATGTAGGGTGTCAAATAGAGGTGCATAAAGAGGAAGCAAGAGTACGACAGGCAGTGCGAGCACGAAGGAAAGGCAACCCACTAACAAGACGGTATCTTTGACTGCCAGAACCTCTTATTCCTCACCTCTAATCGCCAATTATTGCACCACCATTCCCTGCTCTCTTTTCCGCCGTTACTACCACTGCTACTGCTGCTCATGTTGATTGAAGGAATGAGCGCCGGCTGCAGGTCAAGAAAAGGTGGCGAGGGAGTGCCCGTAAGCGCTTGCAAAGCTAATCCGGCGACCGTAGCTGCGGGAAGCACCTGAGCGAGGAAGGAGGCGCGGGAAAGATACAATACGAGTACATGTGTGTTATGCAAAAGTGCGACCAACAATTGAATGAATTGAAAGGGAAACATTAAGAATAAGAAGGGCCAAAAAGAATCATTACACGACAGAAGGAAATAAAATTGGAGAAGGTGGCTAGCTCATTCATATATCCACCATATAATTCACCTGAGGCGGTGCGGCAAGGGAATGTTCCGCATAAGCCCGGTAACACGTTTCGAACGCTTCTAAGCCTGCTTGCGACACCAACGGAGGTGGTGCGAGCGTGGGCGCTAATTCTTCCTCTCTACGATGCCTGCTGCCGTTCCCCGTGCCATAACCACCGCCACCAATTACGCTAGGAGCTCCTCCACCTCTGACCATGTGAACCCCACCCGAGAAAGCCGACACATGAGACGATTCCGACGGACATCCCGCGCCGACCTCAAAGCATAAACCAGAGCTGAAACTAGGCGCTGCGTTTGTTGTGGCTGCGGCATTAGCCGCGTATGTGGTAGAGAGAGCAAGAGCCCGGTCCCATCCGCTAGCTGGTACGGCAAAGCCTTGGTTTAAAAGAGCAGCTTCTTTGCGATGAGCTCTTTGTGATGCCGCTACCGAGAGCGCATGCGACTTGATCGATCCAAGGCTGACTTCAGACCGAGTGTCGAGTAAACCTCTGTCTTCGTCCTGGTTTTTGGCGCTATTCAAGTGCAAAGAGGAGCTCCTTTTCGGATTACCGGAGCGTGCAGTGTGATGTGCGAGGGCTCGCGCAGTCAAGGACGCAGGGCGCGCAAAAGTCGATGAAGGAAGCCCCAGCGCATCACGGTAAACGCCCCAACTGTCCACGCTTCGCTCGTCATGGTTGTCTGAAACCACGCGAGTATTGCCTTCAGCTTCTCTTGCCCCGTCATCGTGACCACCGCCGTCGTCAGGAGCAGAAGAAGGGTCATTGGCGTTGTGGTGGTTGTGGTGGTCCACCCCCAAAAGAGGGGCTTCCGGCAACTCTGGCAGCGCCAGCGCCACGTTCATGTGTCGAAACGCGTGCGAGGCCGTCGAGACCGGCCGATGGTGCAGCGCTCCAAACAAGTCCGAGACCGGCGCCAAGGTGGCTGTACTATACGCGCCCTCGTCGTTCGCCTTCTCCTCGGCGGGAAGCGTAAAAAGAGGCGGCGTTCTTCCATTCAAACTGCTTCTACCTTGTTGATTGGGAGGAAGAGATGACGCATCGGTGCGATGGTCCGAGGTCAAGGCACTTGACAGGCCCGCCCCAGGAAGAGCCGCGAAGAGATTCAAATCCAGCCCTTCGCCACTGGCTCCAAAGAATCCACCGCTGCTGCTGGCTTCTCCTCCATGCCCGCCTCCGAAACCGCCCATATCTATTTGCTGACTGCTACGACCGCTGACATTACGACCGCCGCCAAAGCCCTCGTAGGAAGCCTGGTCTTGCGAAGCCCCATGCCCACAAGTACCACCTTGGTAATGCCTGTCTCCAACGCGCCCGTGTTCGCTTTGCCCAAACACGGAAGAACCGGCGTGCTCTGACCCAAGGTCCACCTCATCATCGAAGTGGTCTCTGCTTCCATCGCTGCCGCCGCCGTCTCTTGTGCCATTGTCGTCATCGAAGGCGCCATCTTCATTGTCATCATCGAAATTCCCGTGCTCACCAATCACACTGCCGTGCACACTGGACGCCCCGTAGTTAGATAACCGCTGCAGTGGCAAAGAAGGTGGACCTCCAATGTCCCCTAACCCCGATTCAAACACACGGTTCGGGAACAGGGCAAACGCACCAGTGCCAGAAGTCAAACTCGGTGGCAGCGGCAGCGGGGCCAGCGAACTGCTGTGGGCACTGCCATTGTCACCGTGGTGACTGTGAGGTTCACCGCTGCCACTGCTACTGCTGATGCCAACCAGATCGTTTACCTGCCCTGTATTCTCGCTTAGACGGCCGATGCCAACACCAACGCCAACGCCACCAAAATGGCTCCGGTGCTCCGAGAAGTCAGCGTTCGCGTTGCGGTGCGGCAAGAAAGAGTTGGCAAAGAAACGATCTGGTTGCGCAGGCAACGCGACTTCCGCAGCGGTGGATCTACTGCTACCATGTGGCTGGTTTCGAGCACGCTGTTGTGCTAGCGCTGCTCGAGCCATGCGGCCGAGAGGCAAAGGTTCGCGATTGTGAGCACTAGCATGGTAATGACCATAATCAGATGTTCCGGACAGCGCCAAGAGCACCATGAGTGCATCGGGTGTGATAGGTCTTGGAGCCAACATTACATGTTCAGCTAGCGCCTATATACACATGCAAATTCAAGCAATGAGAACAAACGCGCACATCAACATGAAATAAGAGGATTGCAGGTAAAATGCATTCGTTCAATCTTATCGAGAGAAAAAAATATATATTGTTATAGGTGTTGTAGGGAAGTACCTCAAAACCTGCACATGAACAAAGAAAGTCGCCCTCGATAATCACGAGAAGATTCCGCGTACCTCGAGCGCATCGGCGTGATCACCAAGGCCCTGAGTGCGTAAAGTAAACGCTCGAGCCGTGAAGCCGTCGGTTATTGGGTCGTTGCCTTGCACTAGCCCAGCCCCAGTAGCCACACCGCCACCGACTGCATGCCTACTTTCGATGGAGCCCTCGCCACCTTGATCGACTCGGAGTGGTTCTACAGGCAGTTGAGCCAAAGCTTCAGCGTCAGGAGCGCCATGCAATAGCACCCCATAGACACCGGCCAGTTCTGAGAGCACTGGTCGAGACCCCAAACCACCTTGGGGAACTCCCACCATGCTCTGTAGGAAGAACGCATGAGTGATCATAAGATTTGAAATATCTGCGCATCTAGGGGTGCTAATTACGCCTCCGCGAATGGCAAAAGATAGCTACATGACATGCCTGTTGAAACGTTGAAAATTGAAATACTTTGGGATGATATTCAGGGACGAACCTTTTTGAGCTCCAGAAGGAGCTTTGAGATGCTATTCTTCTCATAGCTCGCGCCATGTCTTATGCCTTCCATGGTCCCCAACGTGCAGTTTCCTAATACTTTGAAGCCGCGGAAGGTAGCAGGAGCGTAGAAGCAGCCAACATTTTCAAATGATTCAAAAAGAGAGCTAGTATATTTTCAGTATGTATATTAGGTCGTAGAGAAGAAGCTCGCGCTGTTTACCGTTTGTTCACCCGTCCACTTCTCACTTCTCACACTTCACACTACTTTGTTGTCATGTTGATGAGGTCAGAGACAGAGTGATCATTTGACTATCCTCGGCGAACAATTTCTTCGTGCTCAGTCAATTGCTTGCCTACAACTGTGCTTTTGCTAGGAACCACATTTTAACTTGAACTATGGCTAGTCTTCCGTCGGGAGCAGGATTGCCATCTGTGGAAAGCATCAATGCTGCCCGAGTAGAGGTTGCTCAAAAGGAAGGCTACACGTGGACTGTTGCAGAAGACGAGGTGCATTCTCAGCCTAAAAATCCCATCGTACTGCCGCTAGTTTGTGTTAACATCATTCATTAACATCCATTTTTTTTCAAATCAATACTTTCTAGAATTCCCTCATCGATTTATCTTTTACAGATCACAGTGAAGTGCCCTTTACCTGAAGGTGCAACGAAAAAAGATGTGCAAGTAGTGTGCACCAAGCAAACGCTAAAGATCACCATTTACGGCAAGGAAGTGCTCAGCGGGACGCTATTCCAGGAAGTAGACGCAGATGAAACCAGCTATACCCTGGAGAAAGACGAGCTACACGTGCTCTTGACCATGGCCAAGAAGATGAGCTGGCTTATGCTTCTCCGGTGATGATGATTTGATGATGTTTTGAAAGACGAGCAATGGTCCTCGTTAGGCTATAAACATAGCTAGGAAGCGGGAGCATTTGTGACGACTTCGTAGTGGCCTTTGTAGTGTTGCCGTCGAGGCTGATATTTCATCATTAGATTTAGATGGAGCTCGCTATTCGGTGTTGAGTTTCCTCATCCGAGGTCCGATTAGACATTCGCGGCCCCCAATTGCGCCTATAATGCTACTCCTGCCTAAATATATGCTCTAATATATTCTTAACCACCCTGGCGCATCCTGATTTCGTTGTATGCTGGGATTTTAACAGTACGAAAGGATTGAGTTTCAGCTGCCTTTTGCTGCTGATAGTAGTTAGTTAGTAGGAGTTTGCTAGTGCAAGTAAGTAGTAGAAGTGTAGCGCCAGACAGGCCAATCGCGAATTGAGAGATACTCAAATGCCAACTCTCTTGCCGATTTCCGTAGTTTCCTATTTAGTCAGCTCGCTTGGGTTGCTAGATGGGAGCTGCTATCGCCACCGCACGCATAAACCGCATTCAGACTTGCAGCAACGACTTCGGTGTCATCAAGCAGTGACTTCAGCGCTAGCAACGCCCGCTATGGCACTTTCTTGAGTAGTCTCCTCCGACTTGGGTGCAGGATCAGCAGCGGCATCAGGTGAAGCATCAGATGCAACTGCTGGGGCAGTACTGTCGGATTTGGCCGCTGCTTTTGCGGAATCAGGTGATACCGCGGACGATGGCGCAGCCGTTTCAGTTGAGGCTCCTTCCTTTGGCGCATCTTCTTCTTGTGGCACGACAGTTGGCGGAGCCTCTTCTGGCACGCTTGCTGGAGCAGGAGCAGCTTCTGGTTCTGCGGCTGTATCTGCTGCTGATGTTCCTTCCGTGGCGGGGGTAGCATCTTCACTTGTTGGCGCCTCTGCAGGAGCAGCCTTCGCCTCTGCAGCAGGAACGGAAGCCTCTGAAGGAGCTGCTGCTGCTGCTGCTGCTGCTGGTAGCGCAGCAGCATCAGGCGCTGCTGCCGGCGAATTATTGGAATCCGGTGCCTCGGGTGCTTTCCCTTCGGTGGCGACAGGCGCCTCATCGCTACCTCCGTTGCCGCCCTTCTTCTTCTTCTCGCCCTTGTTGTTCTCGCTCTTCTTCTTCTTCTTGCTTGCCGCGGAGCCACTTTCGGCGACTGGTGCAGCAGTGTCAGCAGTGTCAGCAGCAGCCGCGCCGCTTTCTTCGCCCGCTTTTGGGGCGGGTGGCGGCAAAGTGATGGTGGTCTTCAGGCCGGGCTTCAACTCGCGCGTGACTGCCAGTTGACCATCCGCGAGTGGAAGAGCAGGAGCAGGGGCAGCAGCCGCAGTGCCTTGGTCCACCTCCTTCCCTTTCTTGGCCTTGTTCTTGCTCTTTTTGCCTTCACCGGAAGCTGTTGCATTGGTTTCTGCAGCTGCTGCTGCAGCCGGTGCTGCATCCTGCTTCTTGTTGGCTTTGCCTTTGCCGTTGTTAGGCGCTTTCGCCGCCGAGTCCGACACCGCTTGAGCCACCGCAGCGGCTGCTTTGGGGTCCGCCCCCGCCGCGGCTGCGCCCTTGGCTGCTAGGGCACCGGCCGTGGTGGCGGGTGCGTTGTCAGGTGCTGCGTTGGCGTCAGCCTTGGCTTTTTTGCCGCCTTTTCCGCTGTTCTTGCCTTTGGCACTTCCTGCAACCTCTGCAGGTCCGCCATTGGCATCGGCGGCAGCAGCAGCCGCAGCGCCTCCTTTCGCCTTCGCCTTCTCGTCAGTCGTGGCAGCAGCAGCCGTGCCTCCCTTGGCTTTCCCCTTCGCGTTTGCTTTGGCGCTCCCGTCCGCAGCAGCTGCTGCACCGCCGCCGCCAGTGTTCGCAGCACCTTTCGGCGCAGCAGCTCCTGCAGCGGCAGGCGCTTGCTTCTTCGAAGCTGCATCACCGCCAGACCCTGCCGCCGCAGCTGCGGCTGCTCCCTTGCCCTTCTTGGCTCCGCCTGCTGGTGCTGGGGCATCAGCGGCAACTGCGCCTCCGCCAGCACCGCTGCCGCTGTTGATGCTGCCGTCTGCATTGCCTTTCTTGCCCTTCCCGCCATGTTTGCCCTTCTTGCCCTTGGCTGCCTCCGTCGCTGCAGCTGCCGCGGCCGCCTTCTTCTCTTCGGCTGCCTTCTTTTCTGCAGCAGCCAACTCTGCCGCGGCCTTCTTCGCTGCCGCAGCAGCCGCTTCGGCCTTTTTCGTGGCTTCCTCGGCCTTTTTCGCCATTTCGGCCATTTTCGCTGCTTCGGCTTTTTTAGCGGCTTCGGCGACGGGCCCTCGCTTTTGGGCGATTTCTTGGTCGTTTTTGGCGAACAATTTCGCGGCGAGTTCGGCTGCTGCCTGGTTGATGGAAGCATTAGGGTCCTGTTTTGCGGTGTGGTTGTCAAGTACAGATGAAGAGCACGAGAAGCGGTGAGGAAGTGTAGGTGAAGTCATGTGCAATAAAAAAACGCCAAAGAGTAGTTGAGAAAGACGGGTGGTTGGAAGACACGAGCTGCAGAAAATGCGGCGAAAGTTGAACCACTCGATAGACCTGTCCCTTGAGCTCGTTGCGGAAGTACGACAACTGTTCCTTCACCAGCACCAAGGCCTTGGCCACCGCCGTCGCTGCGCCGGTCGCCACCAAGGCCACTTTCTTCTTCTCAGAGCCCGAAGGCGAGGCAGCATGGTTGCCGCTGCCACCACTTTCGTTGTTGTTGGCAGCTCCTTTGCCCTTGCCCTTGCCTCCTTTGCCGCCTTTGCCTCCCTTGCCACTGTTGGTGTTGGCATCGTTGCTGGGCTGAGGTGGTGGCGGCGGAGGCACGAGAATAGTCACGAGGCGCACCAAGCCTGCGTCACTGACAATGCCTGGAGGTTGGAAAGAAAAAAAAAACAAAAGAAAACATCAAATTATCACATGGAAGTACCCTATTATGTTGATAGACAAAGCAATGGGCTGGGAAATTCACTATGCTACATTCTTCTCGTCTCACCAGCAATGTTGGTGCCCCGGTGCAGCCATGCCGCTTCTTGCGACGAGAGGCCACTGTTGTTGCTGTTCTTGTTGCCTTTCCCGCCTCCTCCTCCTCCTCCAGCGAAGTCAGCTGGCAACGTGAGAGCCTCGTCCAGGCGTACCTGCAGTGAATCAGGGATTAAGATCAAAAAGAATAAGAAAGAAAGGGCAAGCATGTAAGCAAGCGAGTAATTCAAAAGAATGTGCCTGTCTTGAAGGCATTCTGACGACAATAGTGTCGGCGGTGAAAGGTGAAGGAAGAGAATGCCTGAGCTAATGACTGGTCTGCTTCTTTTTCGTGTTGTACTTGTGTATAGTATTGTTCACGCACACACGCACCTCTTTGAGCTCAAAGGCCGTGCGAGCGGCGAGGGCTGCGTCGAGCGTGGGCGCCGAGATTGTGACAAGGAGGTGCACGTTGTTGGCGCCTGACGCCGCTGCTTCGTTCACGGCTTTTTGCCTGTTTGAATTGAGAGGAGTAAAAGAAACAGAACATACAGAACGAGAAAGAAGAAGGAGGAGACGGGAATAAGAGAAAGATAAAAGAAGAAGAAGGAGAAGAAGGAGATAGAATAGGACGAAGCAAGATGACGAGACGAGCAATTGAAGGTCCAAAAGGTCCTTTTACCCGCCGAGGGGGCGCGTGGAGAGGCGGCAGCCAGCGACCTGCGAGCTGGCTTTGGAGGCTAGCTCTGCCAGCATCTTCACGCGGGAGCCCTGGTTTGAAGAGAAGAGAGAGGAGATAGAAGAAGAGAAAACGGGGGTTACATAAAGCAAGATGAGCAGAGATCGCACAACGCCAAAAAAATGCAAGTGAAGACGAAAAGCGAATAAAATGAAAAGGCAGGTGGTTGAATGCACCATCTACCACAGCAGCACCCGGCCCTCGTGTACGCGTACGAAACCCGCTCTTATGTTCTAGCACCATCATCATCACCATCACCATCGCCATGGCATACCTTCGAGCCGATGGTGAGCCCAGCCAGGCGCGACGGGACCGTAAACTCCACCGCGGGTCGACCACCCACCTGGAAACCGCCGACAAGAAACAAAAGGTTTGAATTCAGGCATTGGTCGACTTGTCAAGCACTGCAAGCACGATCTGTGGTGGCGAAAAGTTTAGGGGGAAGTCCCTAAATATATATACCAAGGCAAGAAAAGCCAAATGAGAGGTAATTCGCACTTCACATCTTGGGAGGATTACATTAGTGAGGCCGTAACCGCCGCCCTTGCCACCACTGCCACCATTTCCCTTGCCGCCGTTGCCTTTGCCGTAGACCAGCGAGGAGTTGAGCGTGAGCTGCTCGCGGAGCAGCTTCAAGTCTTGCGTCAAGCACAAGGAAATCTAACAGTAGCAGCCGTAAAAAGAAATCAAAAAGTGTGCGCAGCATGCAAAACGAAACGATGGCTTAGACCAATGAAATGAAACGGAAGTGAGATGCGGTGCGCGTACTTTTGTACCAAACTAGACATGCACATTTACACACGGGCAATCTATCACTTCCTCCCCCCCTTCACACTACACACACACGCCAATGCCTTCAAGTTCTAGACTCCCTTTTTTTTTCATACCAGTTCGGCATCGGCAGTGGAGTCGGCGCCCACCAGCAGCGCTGCCACTGAGGTTTGGCCGGGGGCACTCACGAACTGAAGGGGCGTAGAGCTGCCGTGCCGAGCGGCCACCAGGCTCAAGCGACGGCCAGCCGCGTTCCACTCGGCCACCTCCGCCTATCAATGATGACGAAGACAGACACGGGAAAATTTAAAAAAAAAAAAAGACAAGAAAAACATAGTTATGTAGTGAAAAGAAGAAGAAGAAACAAAAGCAGCAGTGGCGTACGCGCACTCCATCACATGTAAACGTGGTCCTTGCAACTAATCGTACCTGCAAGTCTACAGGGACTGGCACTTTGCGCTCCACTTTGGCCTTGACTTTCGCAGGAGCAGCACCAGCACCAGCAGCGTTCTTGCCTATGTTCTTGCCTTTGCCGCCTTTGCCTTGGTTGGCAGTGCTGTTCTCGTCCTTGCCTCCGCTTTTGGCCTTTGAAGCAGTAGCCGCCGCCGCCGCCGCAAGAGCTTCTTTGTCCAGTTTCGCCTTGGCCTGGGCGAGCTCCTTTGCTTTTGCGTCGTGTTCGGCTTGCTGCTGCTTCATTTGCTGCGCTAAGGCCTGCGTCGCAGCCGCCTGCAACGGGAAAGAACACAAGAGGTGAACAGAGAGAGAGAGTGCTGAAGAGGTTAAGTGGGCGTGAGAGAGAGAAGCAAAATTCATGGATGATTTCGAAAGAAAACGAGACTCTACTACAAAAATAGGAGATGTTCAAACGAAAGCAGGATAAACAGCTCATCCAACCTGCTGGCGCAGTTCCTGCAGTTCCTCCTGCTCCGCCTTCCGCTGCGCGACTGCCTCCATGCGCGCCTTCAACACCAGGCACAACAACATAAAGGCGATATTGCAGCACGAGATAGCACCGAAATGAAGCAACATAGACCCTAAGGAGAGAGCAAGCAAAACAAGACGCGGTACACACCTGCATCGCCTGCAAGTACTGGAGCTGCTGTTGCTCTTCCATCGTCATCATGTGCCCTTGCTCCGCTGCCATCTCGTCGAACAGCTCTTGTTGCCACGGCGGCACCGTGCCCGCGCCTCCGCTGAAGTCTCCGCCAGCGTCGTCGCTCTCGACCACGAGCCTTGGCCGCTCTCCGTGGCCTCCTCCGTTGGCTCCTCCTCCGCCTTTCCCGCCGCCGCGACCAGCGCCATTGCCAGCGCCGTTGCCAACGTTGCTGTTGTTGCTAGCGCCGCGACCGTGGGCAGGTCGGTGGTCGCCGTGCGGCGCTGACGGCGGCCGCTGTGGAGCCACAGCTGGCGCCCGCCCCGGCTGCCGCGGCTGCGGCTGGTGTTGCTGCTGCTGCTGCTGGTGCTGTAGGTTCTGAGCCGCAGTGAAGGGAACAACGTCTGAGTCCCAGCCGTGCATTGGCACCGGCTCGGTGCCCGAGAAGTTATTCCAGCCGTTTGGTGGGGACACTGGTGCCATGCCTGGCGCTTGCGGCTGGTGGTACCCTTTGCCTTTGCCGCTCCGAACCGGCTGGCCGCTGTTGCCTACACTACCACCGTGGTAGTTCACCCCACCACCCAGCCCAGGGTTCGGTCCGGTTGCCTGCGCTTTTCCAACTTTCTTGTTCGTTCGACCGCTGCCTGGTGCGCCTAGCCCCTTTCCCATTGCGGCGGGAGTTTCGTGTGAAGGCTCAGGACGAGACCGCGAAGAACTTTCTTCATCGCGGGCGAAGGCGGTGTAACTCCGGTACTCCTTCAACTGCTCTTCCGACAGTATCGTGTCACCTGCATCAGGAGCTTTCTTGCGCCGGCCAGAGCTCATGGTGCAAGCTAGCTTTCGGACGAGATCCACACAATGATGATACTCAAAGAATGATTCCGTGAATGGTCAGAATGGTCAGACACTCCGAGAAAGTCGAGAGCTGATACCGGTCTTCGGTTTGAGAGCACAGCAGTTTCGATGACGAGATGACAGGGCTGGCATAAACATTTCAACCCAGATAAAAAACGGTGTTTATAACGTTGTTTGGGACGATTCGGATAAAAATAGGTGTTTTAAACACCCCCGCGCCACCAAGATACCAATGAGGCGAAAATCTCTGGTAGCCCTCTTGGGAAGAGATTTACGAGCTCACAACTGCGGTACTGAAGTGCTATAGTGAACCTGCTTCTTTCAGCACCCAGGTAAAAAACAGGTGTTACGAACATGTTTTTTTCAACTTTAAAAAACACCTGTTCCTGTTTTTGCCAGCCATGCGAGATGACGTATAAAATATATACGGTACTTTTGATCACGATGAAAAATCGCCTGTTTTTAGATAGGACTGGGTGATATATATGCAAAATCGGGCTGTTTTTGCTGTAAGCTTCATTTAGGAGGAACTTTTTACACACCATGGTGATGCTCCAAGTCACAAGCATAGGGAACCTTTAGGATCTATCCCGTGGATAGACAGGCAACATAGTTGCCGTGATATCAATTAGAGTGGCTATGCCCTTGTGTAGCGTTCGTGTCTAATTTCACTCCGTAGCGAGCTGTTGCCTTACTCTCTGTTTGCTAAGCCCTCCGTGTCCATGGCGCTGTTACCGCCTCCATGATCGCTTTAACTCAGAGCTTCGGAACCGTTACCGTTAGTGACGAATCCGATTTAATTGGCTATCTAACGCTACCTGCTGTGTTGTTTTTTGTCTTTTTCTGTATCTATGCATTCGACCTATTACTCCCCCAACTACAGCCTGCCCAGCTCTTTTCACGATACGTCGAAGTAGGCCGCGTGTGCCTGGTCAACTACGGCCCCGATTCCGGCAAGTTGTGTGTGATTGTGGACATCATCGACCAAAACAAATGCTTGATCGAGGGCCCCCCTAGCGTAACCGGCGTGGCGCGCGCCGTGGTTCCCTTCAAGCGCCTCGCCTTGACGGATCTGGTGTGCAAAATCAGCCGGTCAGCGAAGTCGGCAGAGGTGGCCAAGTCTCTCAAGGTACAATCAATACTTTACCAGGAACTTATTGGCCTAGGCAGCGCGCTGGTGGACGAGTCTATTCTTACGTGAGACCGAGCGGTATTCGTTCTGTGATTTTCCCTCGTTCTCAACTTTCTCCCCCGTCGTCTTCTGGTTGCATTGTATCAGGAGGGAGACATCATCGCCAAGTGGGAGAGCACTTCATGGGCGAAGAAGTTGAAGGCGAAGAAGACTCGGGCCA
>Ga0307982_1001272_pt1 | contig 20476 bp, 18 predicted proteins | sample OrgLakmetagen989_FD_201847 | JGI IMG/M metagenome (GOLD analysis project Ga0307982, IMG submission 201847) | Saline water microbial communities from Organic Lake, Antarctica - #989 | ecosystem: Environmental > Aquatic > Non-marine Saline and Alkaline > Saline | place: Antarctica: Organic Lake... | reverse complement strand
AAAATTTCCAGCTTGAAGGTTGCCAAGTGTTGTAGCGTGACACAATATTCAGCTGCGTGGAAAGGCTAGAAACGACAGACAGAAGTGAATTCGTCATGGATGCTAACCAATCTGCGACTATCAAACGCAAGAAGGCAGTAACTACTGGTGCTGCAGCATTGCACCTACTCACATTCTTGCAATCATCGTCTAGCTCTGCTGCAAGCGAATCCGCCCCCAAGGTAGGTGTCAAATGCACTGCGGATTTTGAGCAAGACATTGCTTGAACACACTGCCGTGCAGAGCGCGATCAGAGTGAATGCCGACGCTGCTCACCAACTGCGATTAATTGTCGATTCTCTTAATGACCTGGACCAGTAGTATTCAAGAGTGGCAGCGGACACTTGCCATACAAATGGTAGCTGCTTCAGAATCGGCCTTGGGCTTGGACTGCCGTGGACAGCAGATCGGAAACTTCCCTCAGGCGGCGTGTCACCTTCCGCAATGTGCCTGTCTTGAACTTGAACATTGCTTGTAGGTGGTGGTGTCCTCCACTGGCACGTGCGTGGCTCAGGGCACACGGCACGCACATGATGGGAGCGCAGGTCACAGCTCCTGTTGCTGCAAAGTCGCCATCACGCCACGCACGGTGCCGCTTACGGCACGCATTCAGGCGAACTACACCGCCGATAGCTGCAGGGGGCAGCTTGCTTCCCTCACTGGGGGCCATGGACTTGGCTGCCTCCAATCCCACCAGTGACGGCACACACAGCTTTGACTGCACATCTGACGACACATCGGTGCGCCCGGGGGGCGGGGTGACGTAGAACTTGGGGCCCCTGTGCATTTGCATGTGGGGTGAGTGAGAGTCTTCCCCCTTTCCGGCCTTTGTGACCACATTGAATGCACTCTGACCCGCCGCGTGGCAACTCTCGCACAGGGCGTACACACTGAAAATTTCAGCATGGCAGCTCACATTCTGGCAGCGAAACACCTGACTCAGGGGCGGCTCACGCTCAAGAGAAAGCTGTGCGTGCTCCAGGGCGGCTTCGTGGGCTTGGTGCTTCACAGTCTGTGCCTCAAGCTCCAGCAGCAGCACATGCACTAAGCGCAGCAAATCAAGCAGGCTGCGGGCGGCACCAGGCAGCGACAGCACTGACTGTGGTGCGCTCATACTGGGCTGGTAGAGCGCATCTTTTGCAATGGCTGCCTGCAACAGCACCCTTTCCACATTTCGTTGGGTGAGCGTCTTCAGGGGCTCCAGGCTCAGCAACTCCCGTGCAACGTTCAAGCACAGAGTTGCCACTGGGACGTACGATGGATACGCTGGGCGCATGCACGCGTTGATGTTGCGCCGTGCGATGGCGGCTTGGAACGTCTCAGCGCGAAAGGGGGCGTAGTTCCAGCTGGAGTGAACAGCCACTCCCATCGCCTTTACCCAGTGCAGCGTTCCGCCCTGCAGAACAATCGTGTCGCCGGCGTTCTGGCGTCCAACCATGACTGGGATGGAGTGCTTTGCGCAGAAATCACGGTCGGGAATGTAGCGGCCTTCGGCAGCCAGGATGTCAATGCCCATTTCCACACGCACCGCTTCCCGCAGCTTAGCCACGTGCTGGGGGGCAATAGCACCCCACTCAGATGGGGAGGGGCCGTGATTGTGGTTCACGGAGTAGAACCGGTTGTTCTCTTCGTGGGTCCCTGTCCACGACCCAGCCACCTTGACATACAGCTGGGGACAGTTCATGCCGTCCACTTTTTGAGGCGACAGTCTGAAGGCGTCCGCCACTCCACAGGCAGCCATCCAGGGAGGGAGTGACTCGTCCAGTGCGGCAACCTGGCGGGACCACACCTCGCCCTTGAGGTCTATGTTCACAGCGTACTGCACGTGTGGCTTTGGAGCCTGGTGCAGCCCGAGGGCCTCAGCAGCTGCAGGGGCAATGCACTCCAAGCTGCCGGAGGGGTGCGGCGGCACTTGCATGGCGCTGCCATTGCGCTGCCGGAAGGCCTTCTTCAGCTTCCCAGCCACAGTATGATGGCTGAAAGAAGCATAATGCTTCTGAGTGTTCGGATTCAACACAAACTCCACCCAGTCGTTCTCCCCATGGTCAACGCAAAGCAAGGGTCCGCGGCCCTTGGCACAGGCTTCAACGTATGGCAGGTACCGCCCAAGCTGCATTTGGTAAGATGTTTGAAGAGGAAGGTCCCAACCACTGAATGGCACACATGGCTGATGAAGGACGTCCACAGATGCTTGGCTGCAGGTGCTTCGCAGCGTTTCAAACGAAAACGCGTCATTGTTGGTTCCACAGGCTGTCAAAAAGTCACTTAGCACAACAATGGGCTGGGAAAGGACAAAAGAAGCAAAAGACGCAGTGAAAACGCTATCTGAGGAGCAGTTCACGCGAGGAATTGACGATGAGCTCAGGGATTTCACTGCGAAATCGGCAGGCTCTGGTCGTATGGAATCAGGTCGTTTGACGGGCCAACGAGTCGTAGTACCAGCTCCAGCAGCCGCAACAGGGAATTTGATCATGCTTCTACTGTTTTGTATCAGCTGCGGTTCTCTTGCAGCCAAAGAAAGCCCTGCGCTGCCTTCAAACGATTGATTTGAGGCTGACGCAGGTTTGTTGAGCAGCTGCTGCGAAGCCCGGCTGCTCTTTGCCAAGACATGCATGCAGTCAGATGACCCTGACTCTATATTTGCAAAGTTATTTGTTGTGGTATAGTAGGAATCGCTGTGCAGCTCCTTCGTTTGCTCACTCGCAAGTGGGGGGGTGTCTTGCCGTTTATGAGCTTGTCCATCATGGGTTCGAGCCAGACTCTTTTCTCCGCGCGAGCTGTTGCCGGCAACCCCACCTTGACTCCACGGCAAATATGGTTCTCTATTCCCTGTCAACACCTGACTTGGCTCTGGTCTGCTCGACGTGGCGCACTGCTTTCCTGGCCCGAAGGGTCGCCCAGCGACATTTGGAGCGAGTAAATCCGCCCCCGCCTTGCTTGCGTGATGCAGCTGTGGAGACGAGCTGGGCAGACACGGCGGAGAAATGCGATTCACAGCTATTGGTGGTGCAGTTTGGCTTGCACCACCTGATTGGGGAGGCGCGGGCCACAACGCGGTGCCTACAAATGACGGCATTCCTGCAGGATGGCTTCCGGAGCGGGCGAAGCCACGTGAGACAGCGCCAGCTGATTCGGGCGACGAACTCGAGGTTGACCCGGGGGTTTTCCAGCAGTTGTCAAACTGAGAATCATACACGTTGCTTAATGGGCCGGCTTGTGGAGAATCTAGCCTAAACTGCGCAAGAACATCAGCTGCTATGGTGAGAGAGCACAGTCTGCAGCTGAGTTACATGCTGAGCGTCGAGGACACATCTAGCTCCAAGCTGCGCGAGCATGAAGCACCAAACGTACAGTCTCTGAATAGTAAGTCAAATTACTTTGTGCCCCAGTCAATTGCTGTGGCTCTGGGTCACAATCTGCAGCATGAGTGCCGCTAGCCAGCATTCTTTTCGTGGAGTGACGTTTCGTGATATGCGGGACTACTCTGGCAGCCAAAAGCAGAGAGAAGCACCGAGATTGGCCAAGCCAAACTTGCAAAGTAATTTTGCTTGTTTGCTTGGTCGGATACAGACGCACGCCGCTGAGGCCTGGACTATTGATTTCAGCGAACGTCAGGGCCAATCACGCACACACGCGGAGGATAACTTGCCTGGCACACAGTCAGATGAGGGGTGAACATCACCAGGAGGAGTTCAAAGGGTATTTTGTATGACAATAAACAAGATTCTGTTGGCAATTGTCGATTACTTTCAACGCCTGCCGTGAACTGGGCCAGGCAACATTTTTGCCCAGCAGGCGCAGGGCCCCCAGCAAACATCTCAACTTTATGTGCTGAACTCCTTTGTCGCGTTGACATTGCATTCTAAAAGCCCCATTGTAATGTTCATTCCTTATATCTCAAAATTGCTAAATTGACAGAGCACTGCACTTCATCATCCATTGGCTTGAGCTGGGTGGAGAAACCTGAATTTGACAGAGCATTTGCTGAAGTGGAAACCAGTACGACTGGAGGCCCACACTTCCAGCAAAAACACTCGTGTTATAGGTGAGGTGGAGTGTAATGGACCCCTTGCAAGTTCCAAGCGGCCAGGCTGCTGTTGCAGCAAAGCGGCTACGGGCAGTGGAGGTTTCTGCAAATCAGCAAGCCATGAATGCTGCTGATGTGCCCGTGAGCAGCATACCAAGTTTGCCAACAGTACCCAAGCCACTTGAAGTGATGTCGTCCGGGGGGGGGCATAACCAGCCGGAGTCTAACACCCACACATCTGCTCACGGGTCGGCGACCTTTGCGTCATCGATTTCCGCAGGCTCAGTAACTGCTTCCAGTGTCCAGAAGCTTATTGACGACCAGCTCAAGGCTGTGCTTGAGCAAGCGCTGCAGCCAATTCGCCAAGATGTCGCTTCTCTGCAATCTGCTCTGGAAGCATCAAATGCCAAAGTGAAGGAAGCATCCTCGCGAGCTTCTGCAGCTGTGGCAGCTGCCAACGCAGCAGCAGCTCAAGTGGCCACAGCACAAGCCTTCGCAGCCGAAGCAGCCGCAGAAGCACATGCTATTCGCAAGCAACTGGACAACACCCCTGTGGTGCTGTCTCCTGTATCGCCACCATCAGCCCAGTTCGCCAGCTCTGCCGGCGCTGCCCAGGCCAGTCGCAGCGACCAAGCAGCCCAGACACGCAGCAGCAGCGCGCCCAGGGCAGATGCTTCATCGCCGTCCTCGCCGTACCTGCGCGGCAAGGGCATGCAGAGCATCAAGCGCGGCACTCCCGGATTCAGGTCAGCAGCTGACGTGCCCCGCCCAGCCAGTATGGCAGAGGACCCCTCATACCGCACCCCCCCGCGCTCAAGGGCGTACGGGGAGGAGGAGCTGCCTGGCAAGAGCACATCCGTGACCAGAGGTGGGGTGCCCCCCTCCGAGGACATTGCCACAAATGCAGTCCTGGCGTCCATTCGGCAGCAGGTGGCAGTCAGCACCGCACAGCAAGCTGGCTTGGCAGCCGCCCTCACACAAACACAGCAAGAAGTCCGTGCTCTACACATGCAGCTCGGCGACGGGATTGCCTCTGCAGTGGATGCCAAGGTCACTGCGCGTCTCGGCCCTGTTCCACCTCAAGCAGTGTTCAGTTCGCTCCAGCAGCTGCAGGCGCAAGTGGCATACCTAGCCTCCCGTGCGCCTACAGCGCAAGCAGCTGCTGGCAGAGGCAGAGCAGATGCGTTTGCGCCGCTGGGTGGGGAGGAGCCGTTGAAGTCTGCCTCGCAGATGCAAACTGCCCGGGGATCGATTCTGCCCCCCCTGGACAACTCAGCCATGGTGCTGGCAGACATGACGTCGCAGGGGGTCGGCGGGGGCAGACACACCGACTTTGCACTGCGGGCGCAGGCGCACTCTGTCATGCGTACCGTGCTTGGTATGAGTGCCACCCTGGACAGCCTCACCGCTGACGTCATGGCCGTGCAGAATGAAATCACGGCGCTCACGGCGGAAACACACAGCACAGGGCTGGGCATGCGGGCGCTTGCAGGCGACGTGCAGCGCCAGCAGAGCACTATGGCCTCCGCAGTTGGTCGCATGAAGCATGAGATTACAGCGGCATCCATGGATTTGCACAACTCGGGATCAGCCCTTCGCTCTGAGCTGAGCACGAAGGTGCAGTCTTCACATGGAGCAGCCACGCAGGGAATTGCTGCAGTGAGTAGCATGGTGGCCAGCTTGCAGAGCGAGGTGCGTGGGATGGAGCAGCGGCTTGCAGGGGCCCTCAGCAAGAAAGTAGGGGCCCTTATGCAGGGTGAGCAGGGGCCCCAGCAAGTCCAGGCCCAACTGGAATCCCTTCGGGGAGCTCTCGCAAGGGAGGTCGAAGCACGAGTTCGCTCTGAACGCAGCATGGTCAAGTCGATGGCCAAGGCGTCCAATCTCATCCCCCCTTCAGCGGACGCCTCGGGGGGGGGCAGCAAAGCCCGATCAAACCTGCGCATGCAGCAACTCAGCGTGTCGATGGCGACTCTGGAGGCCAAGCTTGAAGTGGTGGCCACCCAGGCTATGTCTGCCAACCGGGCAATCGAAGCGGTTGTGCAGCGCCCCCCCCCTGCAGCGCACAAGCCTGCCCTGCTGCCCCCCCCACTGGGCCAAGCACCTGCAGCAGACACGCATTTAGCACAGCAGGCAGCCTCTGCTGACTTGTTCAAGCTGCTTGGTGTGCGCTTGGTGGCAGATGAGGCCCCTGGAGGCCACTCTGCACGAGTGCATGCTGCCCATGTTAGCAATCTTGACGAGGAGCTAACGGCACTAGGGGTCATTTCTGTCATTGAGGAGGGAGAAGACGAGGACGCCACTGCTCGAAGCAGTGCAGCTCGCAAGCCTGGACAGCTCAGGGGGGCCACAGTGGGCCCACCACCCCAGCACTCCAGCGCACACAATGTGCGGGCCCACCTGCAGAAGATCCACTCGTTTGCTGTGGCAATGACACCATCTGCAGCAGCCTCCTTCAAGCGCCCTGCAGTGGATGTGGACTTGAGTGACGTGGTGGGGACGGGGTTCGGGGGGGGGCGGGCCTCTGCCCCCAGCCGCAAGGGCTCTGCCCACGGCATGCGGGGCCACACGAGCTCTGCTGCGCTGCTGCTGCCACAGCAAGCTGTCTCTGAAGGGCGCCCCGGCGTCAAGTCTTCCATCCCCCTCCCCCCTGCCAGCTCCCCTTTGGTATCGCCCCCCCTGTCCAGGCGTGGGTCAACGGCTGCACCAGCCAAGCCTGTGTCTGTCCCACCAACCTTATGGAGCCTTGCGCAACAGCACCAGGGTGCAGCATTATCCCCAGCGGAAGTGGCTGAGGCTGATGATATTTCCGACATCATCGGGTTCGGGTTTGGGTCAACTTCCCACAAGCCAGCGGCAGCAGCGGCGCCAGCCGTGAAGCAGGCCAAACTACAAGTCTCGGACGCGTGGAAGACGCGACAACACCTGCAAGCTGCCGCTGGTGCCTTAGTGGCCAGCATGCTGCGTGTGCCTCCAGGGCACAGCATCGAGCTGGAGGAGTCAGGCCTGGTGCCCCTCGTGGCGTCAAGCATTGCTGCGCTGCTGCATGTGCAAGAGCTCATGGACGAGCGCAGTGCAGCGCCGTCATCTGCGACGCAGGACCCCCGCCTTGCTTCACTGGAGGCGGCAGTGACCTCCCTGCAGCTGGACGCGTCTGAGGGGGGCTTAGGGGAGGGTGCTGTGGCGGACAAGGCGAGAGCTGCTCTGGAGCTGGACGCCCTGGCAGACACAGTGGGCGCTCTGCGGCGCAAGGTCTCTGCCCTGGAGCGCACCCCCCCCTCACTCCCCGAAGGCACAGTGGAAGAGGTCGTCCAGCAGGCGCTACCCCTCGTGGTCACGGCTGCCACGGACGAAGTGGTGGATTACGCCATGCAGCAGATCCAACAAGCGGAAGCTAGGCATACAGAGCAGCTGCTACCAGTGCCCGAGGAAATAACCACGCCTGAGCTGGGCGCCGCCACTGCTGACAGCGCCCGCACCGGGGAGTCCTCCCCAACCCAGGCGGAATTGCAAGAAACGCTTGCCTGGTTGGACGGGCAGGCCCAGGAGGAAGCTGTAGCTGCTGCTGTAGCACACGGCAGCACATCCCCGTCCCCAGTTGCCCACAGCAGCTTAGTGGGAAACAAGCGAGGCCGCTCTGCTCGGGCGCAAGACATGGGCCCGGAGCACGTCAGCGATGCAGCCAGCCAGCCACACGAATCAGCTCGCAGCAGCTCAAGCTCAAGCTCAAGCTCAAGCTCAAGCTCAAGCTCAAGCAGCAGCAACAGTGATAGTGACAGCACGGGCTCGGCAGGCACTCCCCCTTCAGCGTCGCCCGGGAGCAGCCCTGCCCCCAGCGCCCCCAACACGCCAAAGGCACAGTGAGCATACGTGTGAATATGCCAAGCTGACTCTAGATATCGTGTGAATAATATGTGGTTTACAAATTGTTGCTCTCGCGTTATTATGCAAGTTGGTGCAACACAGGCCACTCGTAGAACATCACACTCCAACCGCGACACGCACACAGACAGGCGGGAACAGCCCCGCCGCCCCACATTCCAAGAGCCCTACTTGCCCTTCCCGACATTGAACTTGAAGAGGCAGATGTCGCCGTCGACCATCTCGTACTTGCGGCCCTCCGTTCGCATGCGACCAGCAGCCTTCACCTTGGCCTCGTCGCTCTCGTGCTCAATGAAATCGGCATATGCCATGGTCTCAGAGGCAATGAAGCCCTTCTCGAAGTCTGTGTGGATGGTGCCGGCGGCGCCAGGGGCGTGGGTGCCCTTGCGGATGGTCCATGCTCGGACCTCCTTGGCACCAGCAGTGAAAAAGTTGATCAGGTTCAACGTGCGGAAGCCAGTCTTGATGATGCGGCTCATCATGGACTTGGCGCCGACCTGCGAAAGAAAGCCCGTGCTTTGAGGCCCACAGGCTGCATACAGTGGCAAAGCCAACACATCCAGGCCTCAGGCGAAAAAAAGTTATCAGCAGTGCCCCGCAAGCGGGGCGCTAAGTACCGTAGCAATCGCGTAATATCATCGGCCAACACACAGGGCGCAAAACTATTGTTACTCACCTCCTTCTGATACTTCATGGCCTCCTCTGAGTGCCACCCGCCGAGCTCAGCAAGCTTGGCCTCGAACTCCAGAGAAAACGGGATCATCTTCTCAGCGCTCTTCTTGGCCTTGAGCCACTCAGCCAGCTTCACCAGCCACTTGTTGCCCTTGGCAATGTACGCCTTCTGTGAGACATTCACCAGGTAGATGACTGGCTTGGCGGTGAGGAACTGGTGACGGTTCAGCATCTCCACCTCATGGGTAGTCCACTCGCCGTAGCGAATGTCCTTGCCAGACTCAAGGAATTCTTGCAGGCGCAAGAAAAACTCGTACTCCTGTTTGACCTCCTTGACTCCGCCGCGGTAGGGGCGCAGGTTCTTCTCAAGGAAGTTCTTCACAGCGATCAAGTCCTTTGCACGCAGCTCGTTGTGAATTGTGTCCAAATCACGGACGGGATCCACGTCACCATCGACGTGCACAACATCCTTGGAGGGGAATGCACGGCACACGTGGAAGATGCCATCGACGGCAGCAATGTGGGAAAGAAAAGCATTGCCGAGCCCAGCACCTTCTGAGGCGCCGCGAACCAGCCCAGCAATGTCAGTCACATCCAAGACAGCAGGCACCCTGGCACATAAAACAATGAAGGATGACAGCAACTGAAAAAATGAAATGAAACGTACTCGCTCTTGGGCTTGTACACAGACACCAGATGGTCAAAGCGATCATCCTGCAATCAGATGGCAGTGCACCAACAGGTGAGTGGCAGGGCAGTGTCAGCAGGCTGTTCAACCTCAAGGATGACTTTTTGTACTTACAGGAACAGGTACCTTGGCAACATTAGGGTCGATTGTACAGAAAGGAAAGTTTTCAGCTGGAACGTGCTGCGACAAATAAACGACACCTTGTGAGCCAGAAGAGCAAAAACCGCACTGCCTGAAAGTACGCACCAAGCCTGCCAAGCAGTTGAACAAAGAGGACTTGCCAACATTGGGAAGTCCCACAATGCCCATCTTGACGTTGTTGCCTGGGCGACCAAGCAGCATCATCTTCCCTGCATCATCTCCGCCAGCAGCCGCGCCGCCTTTCTTCTTGGGAGGCATGTCGGAAGTACCTTCAGCGAAAATACTCCACAAGCAGTACAATCAACTGCCACAAACAATACTTTGAGGTGTTCAAAAGTGACGCTCCCCGGCAAATCGGGCAGCGGTGCGACAGAAACTCTTGGATGAGAACTCATCTCATGGGGGCATATCTCCCATGAATTGGACAACACGGTTGTGGCCTACAACAACTGCTACAGCCTCCGCGCTTCAACCAAATCGTTAACTGGACCAGATGGCGAGGCTTTGTTTGCCTTGTTACTTCTGGCCGAATTGGACAATCCTGCATACTGCGCTGCTAATTTGAAGCGCGAGATACGCTTGTGTCGCTCTCAACTTTTGCTTTTGCTGGAGCTTGGCTGCACATTTTTAAACACATTCCCGCTGATTTTTTTTCGTGTGCCCATAGTCTCTTGTGCATCCTTCTTTTGAAACACTTGTTCGTGAGTACCAGCCAAATGCTCACTTTTGTGCGCGGTCAAGTTCCGCTGGTGCGACTGTGGCGGGCAGCGCAACTGCTTTGTATGAGTGCTTGATTCTGGCAGGCGGCTGGGAGTTCGCACCTGCTTTATTGATTCCCACTTGGTGCCCAAATGCTCATTCTCTCAGTACATGCTTTTGCTTTAGCGAAACGCTGACAGACTAGTCAAACTTGGATTTGCTCTGCGCAGAAGTCTATTCGTCTACCATGAATTGGTGCATGGCCCTTGTGGAGCTTGCTCAGAACAAGCACCCTGGAGTTCCAACAGATCTACTTATGCTAAGCTCAGATGGCAAGAAGCTTTTGTGCCGAGATCGGCGCGAGGTGCTGACTGCTCTCAACACTGTGGCGTCAAAGCGTGCACACCCGAGTGCCACCCGAGGAGCCAACGGCACTTCTCGCACTGATATCATTTGGCCCAACCTTCTACGTGCCCTGTATAACCGTGGTGTGTGCTTTGTGCCTGCCAGCAGGCATAGTGTGGAGGGCGCCTTCATCCGCAAAAATAACGATGCGTTTGTGCCTCCCGGCAAGGGGTGGGAGCACGTGGACCTTGAGTCAATTTTCAAATCGGACAGGAAAAAGCGACGCAAGAAGCGCGAACGTGGGGACGAGGAGGGTGTGGGCCCAGGCGAGAAAGTGAAACGGGCCATGCACAGAATCAACACCAGCCAGGCCGCCATGTCAGCCTCGGCTGCAGCTCAAGCTCTCGTGTCAGCGGCACACAGCGCCCAGGCGTCCAGCGCGCTTTCTCGGCAGCACGCTGTCTCTGCTGGCATGAGCAGCAGCTTCTTGTCCTCTGCCCTCGCTGCCCGCATCAAACAGGCAAACGCGCAGGCAGCCGCTGCACAGCAGTCCCACGCCACGCACCAGCAACAGCAGCAGTCAGCACTGGCGGCCAGCATTGGCGCACTGCAGAGCCTATCTCACGAGGCCCTCACACAGCTGGTGGTGCAGCTGCAGGTGCGGCACCGCGACGCTGAAATGCGGGAGTTGCACCTGCGGGAGGCCGTGGTGCATCTGCAGCAGGAGAACGCCTCGCTGCGCCAACAGCTGATCCAGCGCCAGGCGGCAGCAGCATCGGAGGGCATGTCTGCCGGGCGCCCACGCGCCAACTCCACCCTGTCCACATCCTCGGGAGCTGGTGCTGTGGCCAGTGGCAACCGCATCCAGCGGGCCACTGGGCCCATCCCCCCAGGGCCGCCCACCGCAGGTGGAACGACGCCCCATGGTAGCCTCATGCCGGGGCTCATGTCTCCTGCAGCAGCCGCAGCCATGAATGACAGCTTGCTGGCCCGAGGGAATAGGGCTGGTATGACCTCCCACGAGGCAGCGCTTATGCTGATGGGGGGGGCGACACCGGGGGGCGCCTCCCACGCCTCAGGTGACGGCGGAAACATGGACTACTCTGGCGGCGGCCCCCGTGCCCGCCGTGGCTCCTATGACATGGATGAATTGGCTGCAGATGCGCGGGCAGCTCGCGATGCGATGCAGGCTTCAGAGGAAGCCGCCATGTCAGCCAGCGACGCCACTGGCATCCACTTGACTGCTCCGCGCCTGGATGGGGCTGGGTCGGTGGGCCCACCCACCCACGGCAACGGCGACAACCACAGCACAGTGATTGGGTACACCCCTCGCGACCGCAGACGCCCGTCCCTGCTTCCCGCGGACGACGACATCTCTGAGGCCGCAGACGCCCTGCATGCGCTATCAGGTGGGCGCACGCCTGCGTATGCTGAAGACGCTGCGCGGGATTCCCTGGCGGCGGCTGCCGCTTCCATGCATTCGCAGCGGCGCAGTCGCAGTGATTCACAAGCCTTCAGCCGGGGCAGGCTGCGGTCGCGCAGCGAGGCTGAGCGCCTCATGTGAGGTCGTGTCTCTGCTAACTGCTAGTAGCTTCAGTTTTGTGTGTTGTGTGTCTTTGAGATGCATTTTGCTGCGTTTGGTCACTTTTCGCCCCCCTCTGGGGAGGCACCATCGCCTGGGCTGTCGCTTGCGCTGCTTTCCTTCAGACTGGGCGAGGGAATGGTCATCTGTCTGACTTTGTAAAGGGTGGACAACCGCGCTCGGCAGCACAGCGTCTCCCAGACGACGTGCAGCCCACGGGCACACAGGGACAGCAGGAGCAGGCGCCAGCCCCAAGTCAACATAAACTGCAGCTCTTGTTTTCGGCCCTCCTGCAGTGCACGGGAAAGTAGAATAGCTGGTGTTCGCCCCATGACAGCTTTGACAGAATGCAAGAAGTCTTTCTTGCCTGCAGTAGCGAATGTGAGCACGGCAGCGGACAACAGGGCAGCGCAGCAGGCACGCACTCATTGGAGGAGAATATGCAACAAGTGCACCCACAGCAACCAGCAACGATGTGAACAGGTCTGATAAATAAGATGATGCACGTAAGTCGAGTGCGAGTCGGTGTGAATCGTACCTGTGTATCCTCGCCTGTCGAGCAGTCCGGCTGTGCTCAAAACTAGCTGCCCACCTATCCTCAATACACCATAGTACACAAAGGATTCCAAAGCAAGCGGCAGGGAGTCATTGATATCAAACGAACCCGGCCAAAATGCCACAGCTTGAGCAGCAGCTGCGATGAACAGGAGCAACAGCTCTGTTTTGACGAGAGTTGTCCATGAGACCATGTTGCAGGAATTTCCGCAGATACTGGGGCATCAGCTGTTTTGCAGCCACGATCAAATTCTTGGCAGAAAGCGTTCTTGGTGAGTTTGACTCACTTAGTGCCCGTTGTCTTGCAGTCTTGGTCTGGCCACGGTTGGTTGGAGACTGGCCGTCCAGTTCATTGTTGGGGGGCTCGAGAATCGAGGACACATTGGTCCACTTTTGCATGCACGGTGCGAAAGCCATGCTGTGGACAGCAGTTCACCCGGGCTTCACCTTGGCCTGCTGTGGTTCGGCAGCTGTGCCACATCGTTTGCTACCCCTCCGTACAGCCCATCGTATCAGAATTGTACACTCAAAACAGGCAACAACACCCCCCGCTTCTACCGCAGTAAGCTCGTATCCCTCCCGTTAGCAGACACATCCGCGCCGATGCGGGACGTTTCTGCCGCTATTTCCCTCATGCGCTGCATGGTGCGCAGGGCTTGCGTGCGGCGTGCTGCCGCAGCAGGGTTGCGCACCGGAGACCGCTCCCGTGCGTCTGTGATTTCTTCGCTGGCTTGTCGCAGCAGCTCCAGCTGGTGCATCTTGTCTTGTAGCACAAGTGCCAGCTCCGAGAGAGCAGCGGTGCTGCCCCCATCGCCATGCCCGTCACCCCCCTGCTGGAGTCCACCTAGCAGCCGCTCGTACCGGCTTTGCAGCTCCGCGATTTCGCCACTAAGGGCTGCACGCACCGCTGTCATGCTTCGCTCTGGGGCCAGGGTCCTGTGCGGAATTAGGCGCCCAGAGGCTGTGAATGTCGGGTCCACATCGGGGCCCCGCGTGCCCGCTGTCCGGCTACCCCACGCCACAGACCTGCCGCCCTGCTGTGCTGCGCCTGCTGCAGCATGCGACGCATCGTCGGCATCGCCCAGGAATGATGCATCCCCCCCAAAGCGTGACGCACCAGGGGAGGCCTGGGCGAAGGACACGCTGCTGTGCTGTCCCATGGAGGAGTCAAACTGGGAAGCGTGTGCTGCAGTGTGGGCACTGGAGGCGGCTAGGGCGGCCTCCACGCGGCCCAGGGTCTCATTGGCTACTCTAGATGCCTCAGCAGCAGCATGCAGGGACCCGTGTGCTCGCTGCGCAGCATTATTGCTCCTGTTGCTTGGAGGCCCACTGCTGGCTTCGCTGGGCCCATATCCAGCTCGGAACGAGCGACCTGCACGTGGGAAATGTTCATGCAGTATGCGTGTATTGCGTGGTTGTGCTTGATCAGCGCGTCCACACTCACTTACTGGCGTTGTCGCTAGCTGCGGGGGGCCTGGCAGCCTCTTTGGGGGGGGGTGCTGAGGTGCTGGAGATAGCACGGCCTGTAGTAGGGGCATGCACTGCCCTTCCCTTCACTCCCACAGCAGCTGGGTCGGACATGGTGATTTGTGCGTTGGCGAGCACAGAGTGACTGCGCCCGGCATACTGAGATGATACCCATGGGAGGGGCTTGTCCTGGGCGGAGGAGAAGGCCTTCAGCTGACTGCTGGCTTGCTGAGTCACTGCACTGCCCCCTGTCGTAGTGCGCTTGGCGGCTTTGCGTTTCTTCTTCAGTCGCTTGCGGGGTCCTGCGGCTGCTGCGCCGCTTCCAGCAGCTGCGGCGCCAGTCACCGAGTCGCTGTGGCCGGAAGGTGCAGTGTGCAATGTGCGAGTCAAGGTGCGGTTCAAGTCAACCAAAGTTTGGAGCCTTTGAGAAGCTACTTCATTCTGCTGTTGAGCGTCCGAGTAGGCTGCCTGCAGATTCTTGAGGTCCTCGGTGAGGTCCTCGACGTCTTGTCGCAGCGACGCATTGCGCGAATGTTGCTGCTCCAGCTCTGTACAAATCGTGCAAGTCCAACCTGCTGAGAACACTGATAATGAAATCAACATACCTGCTCCAAGTTTGTCTTCGCCCATCTTGCTGTCCCGCAAGGCACTTTCAGTTTGGGTCAATTTCCGTTGCAACGACTGCGTGCGACGGGGTGAAATGCCGCTTTGAGCAGCTCACCTGCCATGAAACATACCTCAATTTGCAACTGCAGCTGGTGTGCATTGTCGCTACAGTCGCGTAGTTCGCTGGTCTTTGCAGAGATTTGGCTTTCAAAACGCGTTGACTTCGACTTGAATTGTGCGCGCTCAAGCTCAAAGGCACGCTCAATTTCCGCAAGCTCCTCGTCCTTGGAGGTTCGGTAGCGCGAAAACATGGAATCCAGATCTCCGAAGTCGTGCTGCATTTTCAATTTCTCTTTTTCCAGGCGCTTGATTCTGTCCTGCAGCATTTGGAGGGCTTGCAGAACTGCGGTACTGTTTGATCTCGCGCCCACGCTGACGCCGAAATCTCGCGCCAGGTCTTGAGACCTGAGCCCAACGCTAGTGTCCCCACGCTGATGAACAGAAACACGGACATTTCGGCCATCTGGTGAAGTTGCAACATCGACATCAGTGTGCTCATCAGGTGCATTCCTGGTTGAGCGCATGGACGCGTTGTGCATGGCTGAGGTGCTGTAGCTCGCGTGTGTAGTGGCCAGGTGCTGAGAGGTTGATAAGCTGCGCTCAATCGACTGTAACTCGGCTGCAGCCTTGCTGATTGCAGCCTGTACGTTACTCGATGCCATGGTTGGTGCATTTACTGAATACTTGCCAAGACCAAGTTGCTTGAATTTTGGAGCCGCTGCGATGCGAGTGCATGGTTAGCTGCTGCAGACACCCCCCCCCCATGTCACTTGCCGAAACACCTCTGCAATGTGGGAGAATAAAAATATCAATTAAAAAGGTCCACTTGTGATCTGCAAGCGTTTGTGTAGTTGCGTCGAAACTCGCCCAATCTTCTGTGACCTGCCTCAGAAATCTCTTGTGGGGATATCAGTTAGCTATTGAATCAACCTCCGTGCAGAATCGAACGGGGCAATGGGCGATGCAGACAGCGGAGTTCCTTCCTTTGAATTTTTACAGGCTGCTACACATTTGCATGATGTTGTGTTGGCTGCATTGGATAAGGAGTCGTCAAAACCTTCGTGAGCCAGACTCAGCAACCACGCCAAATACCAGCATCTTCACAGAGCGCTTTTCTCCGCAGGGATGAAGTAGGCACCTACAGCACAAGTAAAGTGGCACTTTGTAGTGTGTCGGCTTTCTTCTGTGCCAGTTTTGCTGGCGAATTCAGTGAAAGACGCGACAAGAAGGTTTTGCTTCATGTCTCATGCGATGAGGCACGCGTGTGGAAGGCTGTGCTAGATGCTGCACTGCTGCGAGAGGTGCCTTCTGGGCGTTCTGTTAAAGACATGTTGACTGCAGCAAAGCTTTCGCTGCGCTGGTTGATGCCTGGAGTTGGGATGCGCTTTTTAGAAGCGCTTGACCAACGAGCGTCTCTTCAAACAATCGAAGACATCAATCAAATGGCAGACCTTTGCTCAGAAATTGAGGCAGTTTGCAAGGAGGCAGATGTTACCAAAAAGTTGTCGGTCGTGTCACGCTGCGAAGCATTCCTTGTGGAGCGCTTTTCGCAGTTAGAGCTTTGCTGGCGAGGCAATGGGCTGCTGCAGCTGGCCTCGCGCGCGTTTCAGATTTTATTGCAGTCCAACAACTTGCAAGTGGATACAGAGGAATCTTTGTGGGAAATCATCCTCGAGTGGGGTGCGGTGTCTCCTGCACGCCAAGCGTGGCTTGCGGAACACCATTGCCACGGATTTGCGTTTCTCAAAGTTCCATTCCTAAGCTCGACATTCATGTCGTATGCTGTTTGCACTACAATTCCTGCTAGCATAGTGCTGACAGACGCGATGCAGGCGTTGAGCTTCATGCGCGCAGTGGGAGGGAGCAATCTGGCACAATCAAAACACAGCTTCCAGTACTACACAAAGTACGCCGGCAAGCAGCAAGCAAAACAAGTGGAGTGGCAATTCCAACCACGCAATTACGTCCCACCTCCGTGTGCTTCCAGGCGCATCATTGTGTTCAAGTGTCGACGGCAGCTGCGGTTAGGACTCCATGAGTACCGGCCCGTGGCTAGCAAAGTGTACGGCCAGATTGCTGAGCAGCACGGCACAACGGACTCAGTCCTGATGCAGGGCCCCGTGATTCGTGGTGTGCTTTGTGGTGGTGGCCTGCGCATGGACCAAGTCACCTTCAAGCTGTCCTTGGATGGGCCCAGAGCCTCCTTGAGTAGCACCCTTGAAGTGCGTGCTGCAGACTGGAGTGAGCGGTACACCGCTGGGCGCACAGCAGGCCCAAGAGATGCATGCAATGGCATGGGTGCCGGTGCCGCTGCATCTGCCACGGATGCCGCTGCTGACGTCATCGCCACGACAGCGTCCCCAGGAGCAGAGGTGCATCGTGGAAGTGGCGAAAGCTGCACCACAATGCCCCGACTTGGGCTGTGTGCTTTCCAGGCATTTGTAGGGCTCATCGCACGGGATGTAGCCCTGGGTGCAGATGCATTCCCAGCGTTGGAGGCTGGTGTTCTGGCTCGAAGTGCACGTGTAGCGCTGCATGCCGGACTGGACGCGTCCAAGCAGCAGTTCTTCGCGAGCACACAGCGTGCAGTGGACATATGCAGCCAATTCAGGGACTCCATTTGGGGGTATGGTTCCATACAGGAGCTGGAGGAGCAGTGTGTGCGTCGCATGCGAGCCACGGCTGGCGAGGCTGTGTTCACCAGTGACGGAGGGTTGCACTTGGATGAGGGGGCGGACAGGCAAACGGAACACCCAGAAGGCGAAGAGGCATATGTATTCGTGGTGCTGCGTCTCTCTTCAAGTTCTGTGAGTGTGGGCACATAGCCTTGACCCCAGTGCAGCCGTGCTGAGGTCTGCTGCACCTGCGGCCTGCACCCTTGGACATGCCTGCACAAATGCTGGGCTTCAAACAGCCAGCACCCACAGACTGTTAAATGAAGCCTGCGGCGCAGTGTATGCCTGTCTGTGGTTCTGTGGCGCCAAAGCACGGCGGCGTCACGCGTCCCGCAGCTCAACTACCCCCCCTGCCCTCCCTTCGCATGGCTGGCACTGACGCCTCTGACTCCCACTTTGCAGCTGACACCTCGATCTTCTCTGACATACGGCGCAGGGTCTCTTCCAGCATGTGGCCGAATTCATCTGCCATTTGCTCCATCTTCGCCTTCATTTTCTCCAGCTCCATGTCTTTCTCCGCAATCGTTTGGTCTTTCTCAGCGCACATGTCTTCGTATGCGATGCGGGCATCAGCTGCACAGACGGCATGCTGAAGCAGCAGACAAACATAATTATCGCAGTGACATACCCAGCTCGTCCTTTAGTGATGTGATTTCATTCTCAAGCGAGTTGATCTTGTTCAGAAATTTCTCCTCCATGGCCTGGGGGACGCAAAGAAGTGAGCCAAGCACGAATGGTGCTGCCAATTGAGACGCACCTTGTGCTGCCGGGTCATATCAGCAGTCACAGCCAGCAACTGGGCTTCTGTTTTGGTTGCATCTTGCTCAACTTCAGCAACTCTTTGCTGTAGCTCTCGTTTTGCTTTGACGGCCAATCCAGTAGACTGGCTCTTTTCAGCTGCGCAAACTGAGGTGCAAGGGAACTTGGAAGAGCCTCCTGCTGAACGTACCCAGTTTCATCCTCAAAGCGGAGTTTCTCAGCTGGTATGCACGAGCCACTTGTGCCACGTCGAGTTCACCGCCATCACTCATGCCTGTGAGATCACATGCGCGCGTTTCGATCGCGTTACGCTTTACATCGTGCAACAAGCACTCACTGGTCTTCTTCTTGGATTTCTTTGGCGGCATATTGATGTAGTTGGCTGTGTTGTAATTAAACTACTTGTCCAGGCCCTTGCCTGCAGATGGGACTTTTGTGTTGCGGCAGCAAGTGAAAACCAAGATGGTCGCAGCAACCACGGCAATTCACTAGCAGCAGTGTAGTAAGCCAGTGCGTCATGCCGCCTTAAGATTCGCAGGCAGGCTATGTTCATTAATATTTGCCCCTCCGTCGTCAGATTCAGTGAGATATCTGCTGCAAACGAGGACGAAAGTCAGGCCCCCCCTCGTATCGCAGGGGCCCGTAGGGACCCAGCGACGAGAGGCCCAGCCAGCAGGAGAGGCTGAGAAGCAGCGGAGCGTGCCATTCTCGGTTCATTGTGAAATAGTGAAGACGAAATGTTTGTCTTTTGAGTGGCAATTGACCCATCCTGCCCACCCTGGTTTGGGGTGGCAAGATTGGCCCCAAATTTGATTGCCATTACTTCGACCCCACCTGTGCAGCAGGGGGCTCTCAGGCCTTCGCAGGGTAGCTGAGACTCGCCATAAGCCTTCAGCAAGTGGGGGCTGACCCGCCTGTTTGAGGGCACGCTGGCCTAGCAGCTACTGCCAATCACTGATTCCTTGATCCCCTCTTGCGCGCAGCACTGACGCTGCCGGTCACAGTCTAGGCGTGTGTCTGCAGCTGCTGCAAGGCCTCTGTCGTTACAGGGGGCACACAGAGCTGAGGCTGTCACAGCACTGCATTGTGTGGCAACGTCTTCATGGTTCAGTTCACAAGTCTGCTCGGGAGGCAGCCTGGGGCCCCCGGTGGCTCCGGTGAAGACTTCCCTCCAAGGACACCCCCCGTTGCAGGGGGGGTTGCCATGCTAATTTGCTACACACACATTTCATTTCCGATTTGACCGTCTCCATTTCCGCCTGGGGTCTGCAGACCCAAGGTGTGCAGGGGGGGGTCCCAAGCCCAGTGTTTGCAGTCGAGAAGCCGGCCATGGCCAGAAGTGCAACCCCCAATGCCGTGTTGAAATAGAGTGACTTCAAACTGTATGCTTTATCAAGGAGGCAGTGTAAAAGCTGAGTGCGTGGGCTGCAGGCCGGTAGAAGTAGAGTAGGGCTCCTGGGTGTGCCATGCGCCTACCTGGTAGCTTTGGGCACTGGTTCCATGGAGTGCGAAGTTGATCTGCGGAGGTGCCCTGCAAGAACTTGACATTTTATGTGCATGGATCGGTGAGTATTGCTGAAGCCGTCGCATGTTTCCCAGTGTTGCCTGCTTGTTCAGCAGCGAGAGAGGCACAATCGGCGCCCCCCACACAGCAGCTTTGCAGGGCATGCACGTTTCTCAACTGGTGCCGCGGCCCTGCTGATGCAGAATAACACTCTGGGCTTACAGGCACACAGCAGGTTCGCGCTCTCTCTTGTGGCTCTTCTGCTCACCACGCCAAGTCAACACGACGTGATCCCGCGGAAGTTGGCGTTTTTGGCCACCAGGGACACCCTGCTATAATGGCTGTCGAAGGACAAGATGGCAAAGATCTTGCAGTTGGGGTGGATATTTTGATCCAGAGCCGTCACAAGGGCAAAATCCTTTTCATTGGCACAACTGTACGCTGCGCCAGCACTAGGGCAAGCTGTCCCGCATCGCCGCGGATATTGTCACACTGCTTGCTGCGCAGGACTTTGATCCAAACGGCCGGACATGGGTTGGGGTAGAACTTACCAGGCCAATTGGGAAGCATAATGGCACTGTTAGGGGGAAAAAATACTTCCAAGCTGAGGAAAAGCATGGGACTTTCGTCCAGCCCAAGCAGGTGAGTAATAACTGCCAACCAAGCTTTGGCCATGTGCCATCTTGGCGCCTAAACTGCGTGTGCTTGCTTATACTGAATCCGCCTCCAAGCCATTGGTTTGGATGCACTGTGATGTTTCTTTGCTAACTGTTGTGAA
>Ga0307982_1001270_pt1 | contig 20485 bp, 18 predicted proteins | sample OrgLakmetagen989_FD_201847 | JGI IMG/M metagenome (GOLD analysis project Ga0307982, IMG submission 201847) | Saline water microbial communities from Organic Lake, Antarctica - #989 | ecosystem: Environmental > Aquatic > Non-marine Saline and Alkaline > Saline | place: Antarctica: Organic Lake... | reverse complement strand
CCAGACAAAAAACCGACGCTACCGACGGACCGACGGACGGACGGACAGACAAAATTCGTTGCAAGAGACATTTGAGCTGGTCCTAGAAACATCAACTCTTCGTTGATCTATTCAGCGTGAAAACCATAGAAAATATGTTTATCTCTTCTTGTTCTAGTGCATTCTCGTTGGTGTCTATGGTTTCGTTGTTGAAGGCATCATTGCCTTTATCAGCATGATAAGAATGGTTGCCTCCCCCCTCCTCGTCTCCTTTGTCTTCTTCGTCGATATTGTTGGCTTCGTTTGTAAATCACGTCCAGTACTATACCACCTAGAATAAACACGCGTTGTACCGTCGTCGATCTGCCACGTCGCTCATGCTTGCATTGATGACCAATCTAAGACCTGGTTTGTTATCTTCGTTTGAATTTTGCACTGCGCATTCGAGAATCGACGCTACTTTATTGTGCTCATACAATCAAGTCGAGATAATGTTTAGGCAGCTGTTGTTGGCTGCATCAGAGTCAACGATATAAAATTGAGCAAATGCAGGCCCTACTGCGCCTTCCTCAGGAAGTGAAGGAGGGCCAATGCAGTGATACACTGTACCGAATTCCGTTAGGGTCGTCATGCTGCTTAATCTGCAGTCATTTACGTTTGATCCAGTAGAGGCCATTGATGAGGCATTTATTTGCGAAACGACTCGCAGCCTGTGTTTGTGCTGTCAGCAAGTCATCGATCAGTGTGTTTACCTCAACCTGACCTTGGGCGCAAGATGAAGAAGTGGTGTTTTGAAGCGGTCCGCTCACCCTGGAACAGACATAATTCAAACTTTCAGCCTGTGAGCGACAGTTTACTCACTAAATGGTGTGTGACGTAATTTAGAGAGGCTCCAAGGTGTCGATTGATGCTATTGTGAATCTGAAGTCTTAGTGTACAGCGCTACGAACATTGTCTCGATGCCGCACAGCGCTCCGAACATTGTCTCGATGCCGCACATTCTTATGCTGTCTCACATTGATCTGGTGCCTGTTCAGAAGATTGTTCGCGCAGCGCTGAAAAATCACTCTTTCGTGTTCTTCGACTCCATCTCATTTCGTTTTTCGTGACGATGTGAATATTCTGAATCCTCCCTCCAATGTTTTCCAATAACCTTCCCTGAGCATGGCACCAAATTCAGTAATTCCGAGAGAAAAACTGTGCTGCTAGCTGGCTTTTTCCCGGGGGATATAAGGGTTACGGTGGATGATTGATCGCCGATTTTGCTTGGGGTCGTAGTTGTTGTTGTTTTTTTTCTATTATACCATACTAGTGCAATTTTTTTCCCTGAGCATGGTGCTCACGCCGCTGCTCAATATTTTTCGAGATCATCCTCAGACTGCTCTGCGAGCTTCTAGTGTTTATGTGCGCTAGCACCTAAGTAGCGTTTATGTGCGCGGTCTGTTTCGGCAGCCTGGAGTGAGAAAGCTAGCTAGAGCAAGTACTTCGGAAAACAGTAGCATCTCTCGAAAGATTTTTCAAAAAAGTTTCTGTTACTAAATCCAGTCCCCCCTCGGGGGAGCTCAGAAAAAAAAGTTTCTGTACACATACGGGTCCATCCAAAAATATACGTCGGACACGAACCACGGTCGATTTTGCAATTAATATATAGGATATAGAGTACACAGATGTCGTCTGGTCTCTGGTCACCTGATGCAGCAATCATGAATACGTCATAAAAACAATTCAAATACGTCAATATCGTAACTTTCATCGTGTTGTGCTTACTGTACTGTGCCAAGCCAAAAATTAGGGAACATCACCACAAAGAGGATTGCATGTAGCGTAGTGATATAGATTGAAATGGCAAACGTTGCTTCGCACATCGCGTGAAAATGGCGTTCTCAGCCCAGTTCTCTGTTGATATATCCTTGTGTATTTGTGCAAGGTAGGTTCTAAACCCCACTTCAGACCAACTTCAGACCACCGAACCAGATGGTTTCCAGTAGCCTTACACTAATATAGACATACTGCACTTGATACATAACGTATGCACTTTCATGAATCCGAGGTAGATATGGAAAAAGATAATTGAGTGACCGTCGCGGCAATGAAGCTCTACTTTTGTCAGTGACAAGGGCATAAAATTGAACGCGGAAATTCGTTCCCCTAGCCAATTACTATATTTTACTTTTCTTCTTGTTCTTTCAAAACAGGCCTTCACCCATTACACTCATTAATATAACACAACACAAAGCGCTATCTCTCAGCAATTCATGTTCGTACATTAACAATAATTCCTTGCAGAAATAAAATCGGAAAGAGACACGCACGTCAGTGGGACGATCCCGTTCCTCGGACGATTTTGTGCATTACTACACTTGTGGCTTTCGCGTTGCATGCCTCGCAAAATTCTCTCGATCACGGCGGCGGCGGTGTTGTTGTTGATTGTGACGATCCTGACTGTGACGGTGTTTATGGCGACGATGGTGGTCTGAGTCTGGGCGCGTGTCCTCCTTGGCACCCCAACCCGTGTTCGCTGCCCACTCTTCACGTTCACCCCGCGGCCGTGGCGGCAACTCGTCGAGGACCTCGGCGACCAACGCAGCTTCAACGTCGGCCCACAAGTCATCGGACAAGTTTGCAACAACCGGAACGGTTAAAACTGTCGCTTCTGACGGCACCTTCATAGGAGCGTCAGCATCTTCAGGGCGAGCTTCATTTTGAAATGACGAGCTTTCCTTTGTTACTTGCTCTGTGGTCTCCTTCCCTTCGGCTGCAGATCCGAAAAATTCATCAATGAATTGAATACCATTGCCTCGGAGCTCTATAGTGCCATCCAAGAAATCCTGTAACATCGCAGTAATTTCCTCATCAAGGTCTTGACTAGTGCGATTCTGTAATTCCACTTCAGGCACCTCTTGATGCTTTTCTTGAGGGTGAATTTGCGAATAAGTAAGGTCTTCAGCCTTCGCTTCGTGTTGGGCTTGAGGGCAGACTTGTGACTGGCTTTGTGCTCCTAATTTGGCCTCGGAACACTCAGCAGCGTTACATTTTGCCTGCTCTTTCGTTTGTTGCGCATTGAATTGATCTTGAGTTTCCCTCTGAGCTTCCATTTGAGAATGCATTTGAGCTTCCCTCTGAGCTTGTACTTGTGCTTTCAGTTGGGCCTGAGCTCGGGCTTGTGCCTTCATCTGGGCTTCCTTCTTAGCTCGTATCTGGGCCTGTGCTTGAGCCCGAGCTTGGACCTGAGCCTGAGCGATGGCAATCTGTTCAGCGTTATGGCGATGAACTTTGTCATAATGTTCCTGATAATCAGCAAGAAGAGAATTGAGCATGTTAGGAACTGTAGTATGCACACCTTATTTACTCAAGACCTTCCTATAATTTCAAAATAATCGCGAGAGACATAGCCTGTACCTCGACTGTTTTGGGCATTGCATCAAGTTGTTGTTGCAGCTGTGCGCACTCCACCCAGGCCTCGGCGTTCTCAGCCTCCTTGAGCTCAGCCTCTTTCCGTGCCACTGCAGCCTCCAGGGCCTCTTGTAGGGCCACTTGAGCTGCCAAGCTTTCAACCTTGTGATCGTGCGCTTCAACTTCAGCACTCAAACGAGCCTCGAGCTCATAGAGCCGTCGCATGGCGCCCTGTCGATGTGCTTCCACCGCTGCCTCTGCGCCTCGATACGCCTGGGCGGCCCGCATGGCTTCCCGCCGCGCTTGTATGCTCATTTCTGCTTGCAGTTTTGCCAAGAGAGCAAAGTCTTTGTTGGGCTTTTGCTTTTCTGCATCATACGCTTCTTGCAATTGCCGTAATTCGGTGCTTTCATGCTGTACGTTGCTTTCTATGGGTGCTTGCAGGACAGCTTGGTGCCTCTCAACAGCAAAGTCGAGCCCTTCTTGCTCGGCAAGGCGAGCTGCTTGATACGTGTGGCGGGCCGCCAACAAATGCTTGGAGCGCTCTTCAGTGGCGTTGTTCAAAGCCATGCGTAGGCTCGCCAGCGCTGGACTTACTTGTATTTCCATAGGCGGCTGCACTGGTCTGACGAGTGAGGTCACCGTGCTTTCTAACGAACTTCTGAAAGTAGCCTTGGCGACAATTGCTGAAGCCACGACGACTGTCACCAAGACGAGAGCTAAGCGGAGCCGCCGCTTTGTCTGCAGCTGCGCCGCAGCCGACAAACACGCATTTTGGACTGCAACAAAAGCGGCAAATAGTGGCACAAAAATCACGTTGGTAAAGCCTTCGGTCAAGTAAGTCCACCCGTGCTTGATGGTCGACGCTGCCGACGTGGCAAGTGCGCGAGCCTTCGATGCCGCGCTGATGCGTGCAGGTAATCCCTTGATAGAAGCGTAAACTTGAAGCGCAAGCGCGCAAATCTGAGCCCATATCCAAAGAAAGTCTTCGCGGAAAGCGGCTGCAATGCCACTGCAGGTTGCTCGAGGAATAAGTTCGCTTTCAGCGAGTGTTTCAGCGGGTGCTTCAGCAGGTGTTTCTTGGTTTTTGTCGATGGCAGCAGAGGGCTCATCGCCGGTAGATGCTTCTGCGCCAGCAGCGTTTAAGTCGTCCTTGTGAACCTGAGAAGATAGAAGTATAAATTGAATCGAGTAGAGCATTAGTGAGGGTATTCAGAAGCAAAGGCACAAAGAAAAAATATTCTGGCGCAATTCAATCGAACGGCACAAAAACATTGCAGTACCTCAGGGAGTGTTACACCAAGCAACTCAGTCCCTGCGATGTTTGTTTCCACTTGCTCCCATGAGTCGGACTCGTCAGTTGATCCTCCCATAGTTAATAGTCGGTGAGAGAGTTGGACGCGTAGAAGTTTGTGCTTGACACGTGTTGTGCTTTCTAGCTGTTGCTTCGAAGCTCTGAAACAGTTATTACACGTGCCAGAAAGTTCCGTGAAAAGTCTAGACAAACGAATTCGTAATTTCACGATTCACGACTTCCACACTTCCACGTGTATTACTTAGTTCGGACAGGTACACGGTACTCGGTACTTTAGTTCGTGTCGGTGTCGGAGGTGTCTTTTGTCATCTGTCGTCTTCTGTCTTCTATCCCATATCCTCTATTTTCTGTCCTCTATCCTCTATCTTCTATCCTCTATCTTCTGTGCTGTAAAGTTATAGTTCTACACATGAACTTAAGTGCTCAGAATCCCATAATCGCAGGGACGTTGTCCAGAGCGTTGTGCCGACTGCCACCTATAGCTAGTACTTAGAGCTCGTACAAATAAATTACTACAATCCAGCGCCGCCAGATGCCAGAAGATCAAGCACAGCAAAGGCATATAGCGGTCGACTTTCATAGGTCTTCTTAAATCTTAAGTGCCTTGATATTATTTTGGTGTGAACCGAAAGTAATTGCGCAGTAAAAATAAACTGTATACGTCAATTCGGCTTGCAACCAAGGAAAAAGCTATTCGTTCGGGGCCAGTTTAAAAAAGCCGGGGGACTCTGCCGCTGTAGGCGCCAACTAGATGGCACCATATATCCCAAATGTTAGTTCCTAACTCCATTCCCCCTCGGGGAGGGGGGGGGGGGCTCAAGAAAAAAACGTTGTAACGGCTTGGGTTTTTGTTATGGCTAGGTGCTTGGTGCTTGGTACTTGATGCTTGATGGCAGAAAAACTGACCACTTGGCGATCGAACGGCCATATATCCTTCCTTCTTGGTTCGCATTCGTGCAAAGCTACTCTTGTCCTCTATCGTTCGCAGCGAGAAGGTCGCGCCTAAAGCCTCGCCGTCGAATGCCGAAAGTTTCAGCGCTAACGCGGGCGACGCGTAAATTGTCACCCATTATCGTGACTATCAATGCCTATTGATAAAGGGCAAACGAAATGGGAAGGCAGGTCAGGGAATGCAGACACTTTATTGATGAAAGCAACTAATAAAAGAAACTGGTACGAAAGAAGAAACACTGAGGCCACATGAACTATCATTTTCTCCAATGCAACCTACATGTACATGTACGCTCAAAGAATCATTTATGCGCACTCTGTTGATTATGTACGCAGTAAGAACTTCGTGGGTGTTGCCTCACTTGCAAGAGCACGAGGACCCAGCAGGCGACCATCAAAGTGGTGCAGTGGTCGTACACCACTTCGAACCGAAGCAGCGACGCCGCGCCTGCACACCACAGAAGTTTGAGAAACGATGAGTGAGTAATTGAGGAACGAAAAAGCACCATCGGATGAAAGTGAAAGAAGATAACAAAGGATTGAAGCACAAGGAGATGCACAGCGTTAGATTCAGAAGTGCAGCACAAAAAGAAAGGAAGGCATGCGCTCACAACTCTCCTTTTTTATTGTCGAACTATAAAGAGAAACCTAAGACTTCCTACCAGAACACAACCATCCTAGTACCAACTACCTGGGCTGCTGGTTTTGGCGTTTTGGTGGCAGTACGAATCATAATCAAAGTTTTGAAAGTCCACCCAGAAAAGGGCGTCGTTTAAGAGGTCAAAGAGCGCTGTCAGAGCGTCCAGAGCAACGCTGTCGTCGTTGGCAGTCGACATATTGCATGATTGCTTCGCTAGCGAGGACTTTCATGGAGGATGGTGGCAGTGACGGTCGCAAGACCCCACACGACACATGCGTGCATGGAGAAGAAGCGCAAATGTGAGGACACAAAGTACAGCAACGAAGTCTGCAATTACGAGTGCGGCAGTTCAATGTGCAAATTTAATTATTTGTAATGCATGGCACGAATCGTATCGCTGTGCAGTCGTCAAGACCTCACTTCGATTGAATGATATCATCATCTTATCATCATCGTCTACTCTGCATCAATTACCGAAAACCAAACGCAAGTGGCGGCTACCAAGAGAAGGCAGGCGAGGCAGAGCGCCCCCAATGTGGTCAAGAGGAGGAGGCTGAGGAGCATCAGGCCGCCGGTGGCGCGAAGGCAAGTGGCGAGGCAGCGACAGCCCAAGCGCTTGCCCGGCAAATACTCAAACACACCCTGTGGTACCATACGGAATAAAGAGAAATAGGGGGATATTGGGGCAAAGAGGAAGGACGGTGGGAACAAAGAATAAAGACAAGGGAACGAATGAAGAATTCAAAGTAACAGCAAATTCAAGGAGGAAATTGAGATAGAAATAGATTTAGAAATAGACTACAGCAGGTAAATGCGCACTTGTTTCTACATTCCGCAAAACGAACGAATTCAATCTCTGATAGGAACGAGTAAAAATGGTAGTCGCAACGATCAGCAACCCGAAAAACACTAACGGTAACGAGGGACTGGCAAAAGACTTCGCGAGTAGTGCCCGTGAGAAGCGCGGATAAAACTACGACTACCCCGTCCAGCACCAGAAACAGAAGCAAACACGACCTGCCGACGATTGAGTCAAGCCATTCGTGTGAAGAGGAAAGAAAGAAAAGGAAGCGTAATCATGAAAAGACAAATAAAAGGTGGATGTCCTAAGAGAGCACTGCAACAAAAATACAACAAATTGTTGATAACCACTGAAGAAGAAGAAGAAGAAGGAGGAATAGCATGACACCTCAAGAAATGCTTGAGATCGGGTGCGAGATCAATTCCTGCGGCGCCTAAATTGTCTTTGATCAGCGGAAGGTAGTACTGTATAATACACGCCACTATTTTAACAACGGCAGCAATGAAAAAAGAATGCAAATGCAAAAGTCAGGAACAAAATATATTCAAAAAGTTAGGTAAGAATTAATTCAGAACAGGCAACTTAGTTCTCCGATGACCTAAGAATGCGCAATCAATCGAAAAAAAAATCCTTTCTCTATCGGCAGGGACCCCTACACACAATTTGCACTCTTTAACCAACGATTTATGAGTATAGCACTTGGACACCACGACAACACTAATATATTATCCCCACTACTGCTGCTGCGAACCATTGCCTCACCTGCAATCACCCCCCCCAGGGTTAAGATGGCGTTCGCTGGCGTCGAGCGCCCGACGTGCCACACGCACTGGCAGCCGCGGTAGCACGGCGCACAACAGGTCAACAAGCACCGCCGCCCCGAATCAGGCGCAAAGCCCTGAGAAGACAGCAAACAACAACAACAAAGAAAGAAAGAACGCAAAGAAAAGCGCATTGGCACAACTGTAGTAAATATAATGAGGCACATGTATAAAGGCACAGCCATAGATATGCACACGTGAATGCAACAATTGTCAAAAGTCTGCTTTGAGGTAACGCATGTTTCCTAATACATGCGAGTACGCCACAAATCAAAAGAGCTCACGTTTGCAGACATAACATCGCACAAGAAGCAAGAGAATGGTTCCTAACAAAGCACCTCTTCTTCGCCTTCTTCTAAGTCGTCAGTCACGCCCGAAGGTCGGTGCGATCTTGCTCGCTGCGGCTGCTGCCCCACAGGCTGCTGCTGCTGGGGATGGTGCCATGCCTCACCCATTCTTCCGCCCTCGCAAGGGGGGAGCACGACCCGCTCCGAGGAAGCGTGCGAGGGGGGCCCTGCTGACGCCTGTGAACCCAGAGAAGGAAGCCTTAGGAAGAAGAAGAAGTAAAGGAGCAGCAGCGAGGGCCACTCTACTTACATGTGAGGAGAAAGCTGCGTCGCCTCCGTGGCTTGAGGACGCATCGTAAGAGTGCTGGCTATAGAACGAGCTGCTATTGTGGTCGTCATTGGGCGAATGCGGCCCCAAGACACTGGGTGGTCGCGGCGCATCTAGCCGAGCTCCATCAAGAGACAAGGCGTCCGACTCAATGACTCCAAAACCTTCGCCGAAATTGACGCGAACGGTGACGAGATCTTTGACATAAAACCTTCACGTTATGAACGCAGAGAGAGAGAGAGATAATGGTGATTTGCCGTGAGTTGCTCAAGTGTCTTGAGCAGGAACTTGATGAATCCTCCTATTTTGCCTCCGCTTCCTAACTTTCAATAGAGAAGCTTGCTAAATGTATAAGACTAGTAGTCTGTAGTGTAATGCACTCTATAACTAGTGGGCAACAGGCATCAATTTACACTATAAAACGCAAAACATGTCTACCGTGGAGTTAAGAGGTTCATGGCATATAGAGATTCCGTAGTAACCTAGCGCACGAACGAGTAAGCATGGTTAATGGTTATATGAAGACCACAGAGTCAGAATGACACGTAGCCTATTTTGAAGAATATTGAGTTGATAAGATGAAGGCCCTTTGAGTACAGCAACTTAAGAAGCGCCCATTCACCTCATACTCTCCGACTCCATTCGAGAGAGCTGCTCGCAGCCGCAACGGCTGTGTCAAATGCCGCCACCCATAGACCACATGCACAACCAGCGGCCATGACGGGAGGCCACGCGACGAACCAGCGCTGCTTAGGCTGGCGCCGCTGCTGCTTGAGTAGTCTTGAACGACGCGTAGCTCTAGGCAGCCAGGTTGTACGGATACTACTAAACGAACGCCATCTTCTAAGAGAGGCGATTCCATATCGTCTAAGAAAGATTAGGAAGCGCTCAAATTATTTTTCATTTCACAATGATTGTTCACAACGTCCAGCGTCCAGCAAGGCATGAGAAGAAAAGGTGTCAAGAACGAGAGAACGAGATCTTTCGCCTTTCGTTGCGTTCTTAATTTTCTGCACGTCAAAAAGAAATATTAGGGCACACATACACGCTTACTTGCGGTTTTGTCAGCTCACGAGCTTGCAAATCACAAGAGGATATTTGAAGCTACTTCTTCATATAAGCGAAATGAAGTAAGATTGATGCTGGTGTCTACGAGGAATTCAGTTGCTTCAGCTGCGGAAGGCTCCTTGAAACAAAATTTTGGGAGAGCCTCCAATTCCAATTGGCCTATTCTTAAACTAGACACTCCTTTACTCAGCGCCGCCATCTTCGAGCCTGCTCATAGCGCGCTCGGTCCAAGCACCGATGTCTTTGGCGAGTCGCCGGTCGGCCGCCAGCAGTGCCTTGGTCCGAGCTGCTACACGCTTAAGCAGCGCTGCGACCTGTTTTCGTTCGGGCCCCGAGGGGCCGGAATTCCGTTGCCAAGCGCCGAAGGAAGCACGAAACGAGAGATATGATTAAATCGGAACTAGAACAAGAAACAACTGAGAAAACCCATAACAATATAGAACAACACTAAGCAATATAGAACAGAACATACCTAAATCGAAGGAAAACGTTCTAACATTATTCGTTCTCTCAATGGTATAAGTGATTTCGTTTCACAGACATCGAGTCCCCACCTCCTTTTGTCCAGGACGCAGAGCATCAGCCGCTGCCAGATCTCGCTCCGCCCGCACCAGCCCTGCTCCTGCCCCTCCGCCTTGCTTGAAGCCTCGCAGCCCACCGTTCTAGGAAAGGAGTGTAAATGAGAAATGATTGAACAGTGTTTTCTTTTCACTCGAGGAGGAGCTATTACTTGACGATGATAAGTGCGCCAGTTGAGCATTTCCATCTCGCTTTTTTTCTAAACAACTACTTCTCATTAAATCATCTGAATCTCTCCTTTCTGTACGCACAAACCACCTTGGCATCGTCGACGAGCGCGAGGTGAGCTTTGCCTCGCAGTACATGTGCTGTTGCTTGCGTCGCTATGTGGTCCCACGCAGGCGAGGAGGAAGAAGACGACGATGAAGAAGAAGAAGGCAGCGGCAGAGCAGCCATCCGAAGCACCACCGCACAGTCCCAGATTGCTTTGTCTACAGCGCGGCTGAGGCTCAGCTCGCACCTCGCTGAGTTCAAGCGCAGCGCACACGCGATCGCTCGCAATTCCGTGCTAGAGCACACGGTGGAGACGATATCGCTTCCGCGCACTACTTCTAACTCGTCGCTTTCGTCAAAGTCGCAGCCAGCACCGCTATTCGGGTGGCTGAGTATCCCAGCTGTCGCTCCATTCTTGCTGTCAGAGCTCGCTGCATTTCCTGATGCCTCAAGAAACGAAACGAGAGCTCGATCTTCTGACCTCACTGCCAGAACTTCAGCAGCTCGAAGTGTACCACCAACCTTGACCAACACCAATTTTGAGCCCGCTGTGTCGCTAGAACTACCAGTTGGGCGCCACGATACATGTGTTTCGAGTGCTTTGATAGCAGTGCGGTACCATTGAGACGCAGCTGCAAAGTCTTTCTTGCCGTAAAGTACCTTGGCTTCTTCCTTGAGCCGTTCTACGAATGCAACTGCGTCTTCATCGGCCCTCGCACATCCTGGGCCCTGCTTCGCTCCTTCAAAAGGCTCTAGAGGCTCCGCTGATTCTAAAGGAACTACCAGCTCCGTCTCTGGTGGCCCTGTGGTCAGCACTTCGACGTCTCCATTGTCTCCCACAGTCAGCACGAGAGCTCGCTCGCGTCGCAGGCCGTCAGCCAAAAGGACACGCACGGTTGAGCCCACTTCAGGTGTAAAAGTAGCCTCAAGCTGGCTCATCTACACGCTTTTCTAGGCTAGAAAACTAATATAATGGTAAATCACTTTGCGTGCAGTTACTCGTACCTTACTCAAGCCTAGCTAGCTACTAACTGTTGGAGCTCCTGCTTAGCTTGTTGCTGCGTGCGGCTGCGCTAAAACGAGCTATCAGCTCATTGTGCCCGTGCGAAGCACGGTTCAAGGGCAACAAAGGCAACATGGCAACAACTGCAGCACAGCACTACAGTACTACAGTAGGTGTGTGTTCTTAGTGCACTGGCGACCGGCTTGACGGCTTGAGAACGTGCTGTGTTTTGCGTACGCGTTTATGCTGTTCGATTGAACTCGAAATGAGTTCCTTCTAAAGGTCCAAACCTCGAACTCGAACTAATACAAACCCAAATGGCGCAGAAGCCAATGCTGCGGGCAGAAGTACAATTATATGTATATGGGTCCGTCCAGTCCATCCAAAAATAGAGCCAGGCTTCCAGTCCGGCCCGGGGAACTCTGTAGACGCCGATTAGATGGCACCCTGTCTGTTAGTTACCAAATCCAGTCCCCCCTCGGGGGGGGGGGCTCAGAAAAATAGATGTCGGGCATGAACGAAGTACACGAACTCGTAAAAGTCACAAGTGTAACGTGCCAACAAAGCTAAATCAATGGGAAGTTGGCCGCAGTCTTCTGCGGGACAGTAGGTGAGTGCGTTCTTAGCGCTTTGTTGCGCGCGCCCCTTTTGCTGCGCCCGCAGTCCGTGTCTTTGTTGTGCCCGTGATCTATTGTGACCCGCCTCCTTGTGGTGCCCGTGGTGGTCCGTGGTCCGCCTTCCCGTTAGTGTGTGACTGTGCGGCAGCCGTACGTATAAAAGTGTTCTCTTACCACGTATGGGTTTATCCATATACTTATACGGTCGCTTTAGTAACCAGTAAATTAAAATTAAGCGCGTGGAGTTCCATTCGAATTCGACTTCAGAGGACTATTGCGAATTGCTTGGATTTGGATGTAGCTCCCAGCACCGTAGTAGAAAGAGGCGTGCAAGCTTATTGAGATTATCTTCGTTAGCTACCAATCTCAGTGGCCCAAGAAGAGCGGTATTAAACAGCAGTAAATGTCGAGTCGTCTTTGTACTCCAGCTCTTCATTCATTCCCTACTGCAGTACTAGTGCTAAGCTCGTCCACTAACGAGTTCTCAATCAGGCTCGGCTGGTGGCGATATTTCTACTGTCTACTTTAGGAAAGGTTCCGTAGCATCAACGACCTTCCCTCCGCGGACGAGCTCAGCAACAGCTTCTATGTCTGGTGCCATGAATCGATCACCCTTCAGAAAGATACAGTAGAGGCAGAAAAACGAGATTCTTGAGTGAAACAAGATGAAATGTCGACAATGTTTGTACGCTTGAGAACAGAAACAAGTTGTCTTCATTGAGGAGGATTAAGTCAGTGCTGTACCTTGAGAGGCGGAACGACGGAACGCACCAAAGCAAACACCGCTTCCAGAGCTGGCGTGCTTTTGAGAGGGCGGAAATGCTCGAGGGCTTTGCAATGGAAGATGACACAAAAAGGCATCGAACAAAGGTGAACACGCAAATTGTAATTATCAAGTATATATGCATGCAGGGGTTAAAGTGGTGTTCAATTACCCTGGCAAGCTGCAAGTATTTCGATGGCGATGACTTGTTCAGTGTGCTCAACCACTGTCATGGCCTTGCGAGCACTGAAGCCTCCCATCGAAACATGGTCCTCCTACAGATGGCAAAAATTGACTCAAGCCTTCAAGAACTATCTGACATAAAAGAAGAAGTTTTAGCACCTTACCTTAGATCCAGAAGTAGAAATGGTATCGACCGAACTTGGGTGGCAGAGTACTTTGTTCTCGCTCACGAGGGCAGCAGAAGTGCAATGGGCAATCATGAACCCGGAGTCAAGGCCTGGGTCCTGAGAGAGTTGAAATATTTTTTATAATATAAAGGCAGTAACAGGAGACAATGTTTAAAAGAGGATTAGTTCACTCTACCTGAGCAAGAAAGGCGGGCAGGCCGGAGATGACGGGATTTACTAAGCGTTCAAGACGTCGCTCGCTGATGTTGCCTAGCTCAGCAACTCCAATTGCCAAATAATCGGCCGCCTTAAAAAAAGAAGATGAATAAAAATAACGTTGACGCTTGCATAATAGACCAATAGATTAATCAGTTGTCTAGCAGCGTACGCATCGCAGCGGCTGATCTGACCTTGGCTGGGTACTCTCCGTGGAAGTTGCCCCCGCTAATGACGAAACCGCCTGCAGCTTCATAGAAAGTGTCGGATGGTCGCTTGGATGTCTTCCATCCTTTACTTACGTCCATGGAGCTTTCGCTTTCCTAAACGATGCAAAGAATAAGACAATTTTCAAAACTAAACTGAAACGAATCAAACTTATGCGCCTCTTGACTCTATCAACAGCGTAGCGCGAGCTGGTCATTACCAGTTGAGAGTGCATGCCTTCCTTAGCAGCATTATGATCTGGTAGAACTAAGGAATGGCCGCGTCCCTCGGCAAATATCATGGGGTTGTCAGTGGCACTGCAGAGACCAAAGTAAACAGATTCAGTTAACTCATTTTATAAAGAATTGCACCACTTTCATGACAAGAATAAAGCACTGTAGTAGTCCAGTTATGCTAGGACAATAACAAGCACTGAAATGTGCAAAATTGAGACCCAGGTAGATAAATCTTCCACTTGCCTATTGAGTTCAACATCTAAGATGGACTCCACAAAAGCGATGGTATCGTGTGATATGCCATGAACCTAGTGATACAAAAAGATAGGAAACGAATGGGTTAAGTGGGAGAAGTAAATAAAAAGGAAATTAAGTCGATAGTATTCCTTAGTTCATTTGATCTTCACTTGGGGTGTGCAGCGAAGACTGTAGGCGTCTTGGACTTTCCCAGAATAGTTGTGACTCCGAAAGAGCTGCACAACAATGAAAACACAACGAACAAACAGTTGGGAAGAGTTGGTGAAAATTAGAAAGAATTAAGACAACCTAAAGAACGAGAACTAATTATTCAGAGAACGACGTAAGTTGATGTGAATTCTTCGTATGTCTTCTGATATTATTATGGCAGAGCACAACCTCGCTCACGGGGGTGAGCAGCTTTAGGAGCTTTGCTGCGACTGCCTGTTGCCCCTTGTGAGGCCGCGTCGCGTGGATGCATGCCTCAAATGCACGTGGTGTGCCCTTGAGAGCTTCGACCGATAGAGCACAAGCAATATCGGCCGTGTGCGCCAAGGTCGCAGCGCGAGTAACCGCTTCTGCCGAAATGGAGCTCATGAGCTGCGTGCCGTTGATCATGGCCAGTCCCTCTTTGGCTTCGAGTTGAATCGGCGATAAGCCGTGCTTCAAGAGCACCGATGCCGAGGGCGCTATTTTTCCCGTGTCCGGGTCCCACATTTGGCCTTCGCCCATGAGCCCCAGCGCCAGGTGCGACAGGGGCGCCAAGTCGCCAGAAGCGCCCACCGTGCCCTGCGACGGCACAACCGAGAGGCAATCGGCATTGAACGCTGCCACCATTTTGGACACCGTCTCAGGCCGAATACCGGAATAACCCTTCGCGAGCACGTTGATGCGAAGCGCAAGCAAGCGCCGTGTTTGCTCTCGTGAAAGTGGCTCGCCTACGCCAGCTGAGTGACTGCGAATCAAATTGTCCTGCAGAAAGTGCATTTGCAGACAAGACATGATGGAGGGCAACAAAGTAAACACCCATCCACCAGGGCTGTCAACAAGACACGGTAAGGGAGAGGGGGCTAAGGGAGGGCATTTGATCAAAACTTTTTACTTGGAGTTTTTTTAGTTTGTCGTGCTCGATAACGACGTCGGAGAATAGCCCAAAGCCCGTGTTGATGCCGTAGGCGACGTGGCCTTCCTTAAACCCACGATCTACGAGATTATCGACCACTTTCCGGGCTGCAACCACCTGGAATAGGCGGCAAGAAGTCAAAAAAGAAATCCACGCTTCAGTTCTAATCACCATCCATCATACACTTCGCACAAGAGTTAATGGAAGATTATGAAGCCGTCGGTCCCTTCCTCACATTAGTCATGGCCTCGGAAGAAATTGAGATGGTCGAACCCCGAGTGCCTAGCTGGGACAATGTCCGAGCTGTCAAGCTGCAGCCATCAAGAACAACCTTCCTTGAAGCCATCGGGAGATATCAAAGGATATATTAGTTATCGTGAGCTTTGAAAACATGTAACCGGCGGAGCTGAGATGGCAAGATATGGTGCCACCTTTGTTTGATACTCTATGACACTATTGCAGAGGTCAAAACCTCTGCAATGGGTTCTTGATGACATCATGTCAATAATACATATCACATATCACATCGGTATCTTTGCAATGAAGATCACAAGATCACACGAACAAGACAAATAATTGTTGACACCGATGCCTCTGCCACATTCCGGTTGCAAAACACATCTCATATTGCTCCAGCGGAACGTCAAATAAACGCGTGTCTGTTCTTGGCGCTATCTTAGTGTTGGGATCTTTGCAGCCTCATTCATTTTTTTGCAGAGCAGTAGCCGACCGATCATCTCGATTTTCGATGTCGTCTCCACGGGCACGGCTCCTGCTCAAGAATGCTAGCCAAGTGGTCACGGTGGCAGGAGGAAGCCGTCCGAGGCTCGGGAAGGCGATGGGTCAAGTTTCCATGCTCGAAAATCATTCGTTGCTCGTGGACCATGCAGGGCTAGTCGCTCAAGTGCTGCCTGGTGGGGCACCCACTGAGGCACTGCACACACAACTCCTGCGGGAAGAGTCACTGGGCAAAGGTGGCGGCGTGGCTCGTGTCGTAGACTGCGAGGGAAAAGTAATCATACCGGGCTTTGTCGATGGCCACACCCACACAGTGAGTATTCACCAATTTTATCTCGAGTACCGAAAACAACATTAACAATATTTGATGATCAACGCATTGCGTGCTGTCGATATTTTGAATGTTAAATCTTAAGGTTAATCTGAAGTTAATCATGACGAGCGCATTCTGAGGACTTCCTGTAAAATTTCGTCTCAGATATTTGCCGGGGATCGAAGTCATGAGCATGCCTTGAAGCTCGCAGGTGCCACTTACGAAGAAGTACACGCCGCCGGTGGAGGCATAGGCTTTACTGTGAGAGCAACGCGCGTCGCCTCTGAAGACGAGCTCCTTGAATTGGCGCTGCAACGGCTCGATGCCATGATGCGCGGAGGCACTACTTCCTGCGAAATTAAGACGGGCTACGGCTTGGATTGGGCCACCGAGCTGAAAATGCTGCGGGTGGCGAATCGCGCTGCGGCAGCGCATCGCATGGACATCAAAACCACTTACTTGGTCCACGCGGTGCCCAAAGGTGTGAGCTCCGAAGAAGTTGCGGCATCCGTGTGCAGCAAGCAGCTCCCTGAGCTGCGGCGACTCGTGGACGCTGGCGAATTGTCTCTGGATTTTGTGGATGTGTTTTGCGAGCGGGGCTTTTTTTCTCGGGACGACACGCGCCGCGTGCTCGAGACCGCACAATCCTTTGGCTTCGGGACTTGCTTCCACGGCGACGAGCTTACTGACATGAGCTGCGGCGAACTCGCTGCAGAGTTGAAGGTCTCCAGCGTGAGCCATCTTGAAATGCTCTCAGCAGCTGGCGTAGCTGCCATGGCTCGAAGTGGGGTTCATGCGCAGCTCTTGCCGACCACTGCACACCTCCTGCGTTTGCCGAGCCCGCCAGCGAGAGCCCTCATCGACGGAGGTGCACCCGTCTGCCTCGCCACAGACTTCAACCCCAACGCGTATTGCTTAGACATGCCTACCGCCATGGGCTTAGCTTGCGTGCACTTTAAGCTTTCCATGGGCGAAGCGCTGGTGGCGTCGACCCTCAACGCTGCGTCCTCACTGGGCATGGCCGAGACTCACGGAAGCCTCGAAGTGGGCAAGCGAGGCGACTGCGTGGTCCTGGACGCACCGTCGTGGGAACATGTAGTGTACCAAATGCGCGCGCCCGTCGATGAGGTGTACAAGGGCGGCGTGAACGTGACCTCAGAGGGCACGCGGCGAGCACCAGCTGTGAAAACGGGGGGTAGTGCTGGTGGTGGTGCTCGTGCGAGCGAATCGTCAGCAGCGTCAGCAGCAGCAGTGGACTTGTCGAGCCTAGCACAAGGATTGCCCCTTGAGCTGCCACCCAAAAGTTTTGCCGAACTTGACCCAAGTGTACCGCACGCGCCGAAACGGCCTGTTACACTCACACCAGCCCTCCGCCGCCGTGCTCTCACGAACGCCCTCCGGTAGGACCCACTTCCTCACGAGAGCTCGTACCAATAACACATTTCCTGGCTTTCCCTCTCTCTCTGCCTCTTAAGTAGCCCAACTTTACAGTTATTCTTTTCTTTATTTCTCTCAAGTATTATTTACCTCTAATATTGTGTATTGCATCTGACTCTTGCCAGGTACTTCCCACCTCAGCATCACGCCGAGCTCTGCGCCGAATTCAGCGAGGAATTGGACAAGTACGGCCACATTTACATGCACCGTTTCCGGCCTCGCGACCACGTCATCCAAGCCCACCCCCTCGAAGCGTACCCCGCCAAGAGCGTCGCTGGTGCCAGCTTGATGCTCATGGTGCAAAACAACCTCGACCAAAACGTGGCGCAATTTCCGCACGAGCTCGTCACGTACGGCGGCAATGGGTCGGCCTTCAGCAACTGGGCCCAGTACCGCTTGACCATGCAGCATCTCAGCGCCATGACCGACCACCAGACCCTTTGCCTTCACTCGGGCCACCCCATGGGCGTCTTCCCTTCGCATCCTGATGCACCCCGTTTAGTGGTGACCAACGGGATGGTGGTGCCCAATTACTCGAGCCGCGAGGACTACGAGGAGATGTACTGCGCTGGCGTGTCGCAGTATGGCCAGATGACCGCGGGCAGCTTCTGTTACATCGGCCCTCAGGGTATTGTGCACGGCACGACGCTCACCTTGCTCAACGCAGGGCGAAAGTACCTCAACACCCGCGATTCGCTCCAGGGCAAGCTCTTTGTGACGGCGGGCCTCGGCGGCATGAGTGGCGCCCAAGCCAAGGCCGCCGTGATTGCAGGTGGAGTGGCTATCGTGGCGGAAGTCGACAAAAACGCCGTGGAAAAGCGGCACCGCCAAGGGTGGGTGCTCGAAAAGACTTCCGACCTCGACGAATGCCTCGAATTAGCGCGTGCAGCCCTTTCTCAAGGCCGGGCCACCTCCATTGCGTACCATGGCAACGTTGTGGACCTCTGGGAGCGCTTCGCGACGGATGCCACCAAGCAAAAAAACGAAGCCTCAGGAGGACACACACACTCTTCTCCTCCTGCTTGCCTGATTCCCGAACTGGGGTCGGACCAAACGAGTTGCCACAACCCTTTCGCTGGGGGCTACTTTCCCGTAGGAGTAGAATTCGAAGAAGCGCAGACCATGCTTGCCAAGGACCCAGCCCAATTCAAGACCTTGGTTGAAGCGTCTCTGCGGCGCCACGTCAAGGCCATCAACACGCTCTCGAACCTTCAACGAGGAAGCGACGAGGCCGGCGGCGGTGGCCAGTTTCACTTTTTCGACTACGGCAATTCGTTCCTTCTCGAGGCAGCACGCGCTGGCGCGGACGTGCTCTCAGTCTCCTCTTCGTCCTCCTCCCTGGGGGAAAACATGTCGGAGCAGCCTGAGCTCGAAGCGGTGAAGGACCGCAACTTGATGTTTCGGTACCCGTCCTACGTGCAGGACATCATGGGCGACATTTTCTCCCTCGGGTTTGGGCCTTTTCGTTGGGTGTGCACCTCGGGGGACCCCGAAGACCTTCGAACCACGGACAAGATCGCTGCCCAGGTTTTGACGGCCATCAAAGAAGAGTATCTCGTGGAAACCAGCGGGCAACAAGCAGGCCAGTCGTCATACGCGAAGCTTGCGGTGCCGCAGCTGAACGACAATTTGTTGTGGATTGAAGCGGCCGAGAGCCACGAGATGGTGGTTGGTTCGCAGGCGCGAATCTTGTACGCCAACGCCGCTGCTCGCGTGCGCATGGCAACCGCTTTCAACGCCGCCGTGGAAAGCGGGGCCCTCAAAGCACCGGTGATGCTGAGCCGAGACCACCATGACGTCAGCGGCACCGACGCACCATGGCGAGAAACTTCCAACGTTGAAGACGGCTCAAAATTCACGGCCGACATGGCGATCCACAACGTGATTGGGGACGCAGCCCGAGGTGCCACTTCCGTGTCCATTCACAACGGCGGGGGCACCGGTTGGGGCGAAGCCATCAACGGCGGCTTTCTTCTTCTCCTTGACGGGTCACCTGCAGCTGGCAACCGCGCTGAAAACATGCTTCATTGGGACGTCTTCAACGGGGTGAACCATCATTGCAGCATAACAACATTACAGCACTACAGTATTGTCTCACCACATTTAGAGCACCACCCGTTGTAAAAATCACCCAACTTTTGAAGTGATTTTGAATACCTTGATCTCCCCGGTTCTAATTATGTACTTTTGAATTCTTCGCTTATTCCCAGGTGAGCCGCAGGGCATGGGCGGGCAATAGCAATGCGCAAGCATACACGTTGGCGGAACAAAAGGCGAATGGGGATTATGCAGTTCAATTTCCGAATCAAGTAGATGGCGCAGTTCTTGACGCAGTTGTTGGCTTCGAAAAATAAATGGAGCGCTCCCGTGGAATGCGAGAGTGCAGGAGTGAAGTGCTGTCGAAAATTTTGATAGCCAAAGCTGCCTCTCAAGTGAAGTTGAGAGCTTCCTTTGGAAATTATGAATATGATGCTGCGTCTCAAATGACGTTGTGAACTTCCTTTGGAAATTATGAGTATTATAACGGTGAGGGTCCCTGTTCTAGTCTAGTCTAGTCTAGTCTAGTCTAGTCTAGTCTAGTCTAGTCTAGTCTAGTCTAGTCTAGTCTAGTCTAGTCTAGTCTAGTCAATACTCTCCCAAGAACAAAGAAAAACAAGTGCACAGTAGTCACAGAGGCAATTAAAGAAAGTACTTGTGCTGCTCGTGCTCCAGCAAATATGCTCCAGAAGGCCAATTCTGGCTCCAACTGGCGTCTTTCTAGTCTAGTCTAGTTAATACTCCCCAAAAACAAAGAAACACCCCTGTACAATGCAGTAGCAGAAAAAGTGTAACCTTCAGAACAAGTCTGACTGGGCTGAGTGTCCTTGTT